>ERZ835109.29-NODE-29-length-152125-cov-13.878655_pt1 | contig 152125 bp, 201 predicted proteins | sample MGYA00519946_ERZ835109 | MGnify/ENA primary metagenome ERZ835109 (study PRJEB31850, sample SAMEA3708771) | human gut metagenome | biome: human gut; feature: human-associated habitat; material: faeces | place: China | collected 2014 ...
CAAGAATTTTACAAGGTTTATCTCCCAGGTATTTTCTTTCATTTAGATAATCTTTAATTTCATTCATTAATCGGTTATAGACAGTTTTCTTTCCATTAACTATCTCATCCATTTTTTCCATAAATTGATCTCCCCTACTAACAGATTTATCAATTTTAGAAAGATCCTTGTCAACAGCTACTTCTTTTTCTAATTCATTTATTACAAGATAAACATCTCTACTGTGTTGATCCTTTTTATTTTTAAGTAACATTCTTCTGGGACTACACAGAATAACATTCTCTGGTCCTCTTAAACAGTATTCAGTAAATCCACACCCAGGTAATTGTTTATTTATAATACACTTTACTGGTAATTTGTAAAATCTAAAGTCTGTTCCTAATTCTGATATAAATCTTATTCCCCTAGGAACTACATAATCATTTAATCTTTTTATCATACTATTTAATATTTTAAATTTTATTATCTAATTATTATAGATTCTTTTAATACAGAATCCAGTTACATAAAATTGAAGACATAGGAGTTTCCCTTCTTCATTAATTAGAGTTTGAAGTTATTAGAAGAGCAAAATGATACATTAATTAAGATAAAAATACAAATATACAAAGAATATCTTATCGAAAAAAAATGTATCAATATTTAGATTAGATTCGCCTCTTGAGGAGGCGAAAATCAATAATATAAAATCTTTATAAATATCTTCATTTTCTGAGTTTATTCCTATATATCTTATTCAAAGTTTCTTCCTTAGACACCCCTAGCGGTAGCGAAAAGGGGTGTAATATAAGGGAAGCTCCTTTGTCCTCATAAATAAGTTACATTTTGCTCTTTAGGATCCTTTAGATTCTAATATATGAAGATTAAGAAAAATAAACCCCAAGATATTTTCTATCTCAGGATTTTAGTTAGTGGGTTTAGAGTCAGTCGTCAAACATTCGTCTAAACCTCCGTCTTTCTCTGTCTACATTCATTTGTGCCAGAGAATCGTTGAATATATCTATGAGGGTATCTTTTAATTCAGAATCCTCTAGAAATACTATCACTGCGATTATAATTATAGCAATGATAGCATATTGAATAATTTCATTTTTATTCATAATACTGGTCTAGTTTATTTTGGGTTATTTTTCTAATGCCAGTATTTTTCTATGAATTTTTCTTAATCTTAAAAAATTAATGCTAGTTCCTTTTGTATATTTCGCACATATACTTTAGGAGCTAGCTCATTTATTTTTTTTTACATATATAAGGCTTTTAAGGAATAAAAAAAGAAAGGGAAAATTAATCCCTTTCTTATATTGAACTTACTTCGACGTCATGCCATTTCCCCTTACTTTCTCCGACGGGTTTTAAGATATCTATACAAAATTTATATCTTTCATTCATGGTATCTCTAACTTCATATATTCCATCGATACTTGGATCTGATTTACATCTAATTCTTACTTTTGATCCATATTTAAATTGTTTTCTAAGATCTCTAGATACAGCAATCCATTTAAGTTTTCCTGAGTTTAATTTTTCAAGATCAATCTTTGAATTATCTGCTGTTACTAGAGGATCAGAATCACATTGATTTTCAACTGGATTATAGACAGTTGCAGTTACCTTTATTGTCTTTTCGTCTTTCAGTTCTTCTTCCTCTTTCATTATTGAGTCGAGGAATTGTTCATATTCATACTCCTCGTCTGATTGCCAAATTATTTCTTTCGGCTTTGGTGCAGGTGATATTACTATTGAAATTACTAATATAATTCCTAAGATAACTATAACAGTACCTAAACACCGATCAAATTTTTCTATTAATTTTTCTAGTTTCATATTATAAAAATTTAAAACTCCCTAAGCTTTTTATTATTGCTTAAGGAGTATATTATTACTTATTTATTTTTCTCATATATAAGGCCTTCAAGTTATATCATCCGGCCAAAATTAAAAAGCCCCCCTATTCATCACGAACCAGGGGCTTATAAGTCAAAATACATAACACTTCATTTAATATTTAATATGCCACATATAAGGCTTTCAGGGCTTCTTTATCTACTGGCCGGAAAAAAAGAAGTAGGGATTTTATACCCTACTTTTAAGTTTACGAGATTTATAATAGAAAGTATCGATTTCTTGTTCTAGTTTTTTATTTAAGAAGAGACTACTATATGAACTCTTCACTAGTTTAGCACATAAAGAATCGTACTCTTTATTAACCTCATCTTTTTCTTTTTCTGTAAGCTTTCTCGAATCATCTTCATAATTTCTCATAGCGTCTTCGAGTCTTCTTTCTAGTTCATCTTTTTTAGTTCTTAATATTACATCATCTAACATTATTTTTGTTAGAAATAGTGTTCCTGCTGTAACTAAAGCAGTAATTAATGTTTCACTCTTCATTATTGTTTATATTTTTATTGTTTACATTAATAAGGCTTTTAGGTGAGTATTCTATTAATGCACATCCTTTTATACAATTCTTTCTTAGGGTACATCTTTCTGCACAGTATTTTATAAATAATTCTTCATCGATAGGGATGGGCCGAAGACTAGAAGTATTAATAGTCTTCTCCGAAAATCCTGAATCTTGAGCAGAATGAACAATTGAATAAATCGGCCCTAGAATATCGATGACGTAATATTCTTCAGGGTCTCTTTTTCCAAAATCTCTAATGATCTCTAGAAATTCAGCCCAACCTATAAATCCATTATTCTGTGGATTAATTTTTACAATATCACCTTCTTTCATTTTCTAACCAATTTAATATATCTTTCCATTCAGTCCATTCGAATCCAGCTTTATCATCTAAAAGAATATCATAGTAAGGTTTAGTTTCAAAACAAGAAATTCTTCCTGATCTTACTTCTGGATTTTGATTGAGGTATTTAAAATTTATTCCATCTTCCCTGAATTTCTCTTGGTACATTTCTAATTTTTCAGGATAACTGGATGACCATATTAATAATATAGTATCTTCTCTAGCTGATAATTCCTGAAGTGCTTCTCTCGAGGATCCTAAGTATGTAAAGTTCTCAGTTTTATTCCATGAAGGTTCAAGAATGGTACCATGAATATCTACTGCAATATAGATTTTTTCATATCCAAGTTCATGATTTTCTTTATATGTTTTCTTTAAGTATTCTAGCATAATTATTTATTTTTATTTATACACTTATAAGGAAATAAAGAAAGAAGGAATGAACTTTCTCACTCCTTCTTAATGGGTTTTATTCATCAAAAAATAACCATCCTAAAATTGCTCCTCCAATTAAAACAGATAGACCTGCCTGAAATCCACCCTTGCGGTATTCATTAATAGCTAGTAACCCTATTCCTGCTTTAAATATATTCTTAGGAGATACTTTAATTAAAACTTTTTCATTCTTTTTTAATATGAATAAATCCGATAAATTGCTTTTCACTATTAAATACTCTTACGAATAGGTTATTTGTCATTTCGTAAGTATCTTTTATAGTTATTACTCTACTCATCAATTTATCTTTAATGAGTTTTTGTAATTTTATTTTTATTCTCTTTCCTAGACATACTTTATTTACTATGTCTTGAATTTTAACACTACTCCTGCCATTAAAAGCAAGACTGTATTCTCCTTCTCCCGGGAATTTAAATTTTACTGTCCCTAAGATATTTCCTTCTTCTGAAAATATTTGTTTTTCGTAATTCTTTTCCATTTTTTTTTCTTTCTTTTAAGTTTATTAATATTTTATTACACTAATAAGGCTTTCAAAGGATGGAGAAAAAAGAAAGGAGATTAAACTCCTTCCTTCACTGTTTCCTCATCTTTTATGGCATCATGTTCTCTTTTCGGTGTAAGGATAAATTCTTGATATTGTTTCATTAAGTCTCCTGTAGGTTCTAAGTTTTTAACCAACCTGTGAAGACTGCTAAGTTTATTCAATAATTTTCCTCTTACTGAATTTGATACCTTTAATTTCTTTTTAAGTTTTTTGTTTTCTTCTACGAGACCCTCAATAGTTCTAGTTTGGATCTCATAGGTTTGTTTCAATTCTTCATTTTTTGCTGTAAGATCTTTGATAACCTCAGTTTGATCTCTATTAGCTTGCTTTAATCTAACAATCTCTCCTTCTTTGATTCCTAAAGAGTGGAAAAGTTTATTAGATGTTTCTTTATAATAGTACATCTTTTCTTTATAGGTTTTCTTATCACCTATAAGTTTTCCTATTACACCAGATGCTACTATTGCTCCGGTTGTAATTACTGCAAATTGTTTTGAATTCATAATATAATACTCTTGTTTATTGTTTTTCATTAATTTTATTATCTCATTAATAAGGCTTTGAAGGAATAAAAAGAGGAAGTTGTCTTCTCCCTCTTTAATTATTTTATTTGAATAGATATATTAAGAATATATTTCCTATAAATAAACCTATTAATTCTATCCAAGCGAATTTTTCATATACTTCTTCATCTTTTTTTCCCACCAAAAGAGCAAAAATAGAGTATAATATAGCTGCTCCAATTATAAACGCAGAACCATCTTCTACTATTTTTCCTATTCCAAACTTCTCTACTATGTAAAAGTTCCAGTAGAGTTGTCCAGTTATTGCAATCATAACAGTTGCAAATATACTCTTAAAGAAGCAATTAATTAGTTTTTTCATAACGTCTTAATATATTTTGTGCGGTTCCAGAAGTCCATCTACCTTTCCGAATAAATGCGATATCTTCTGTTGATATAGTTGTCATTGCTGAATCTCTTTGAACATCGTCTTGATAACCTCCGGCCGTTTTAAATAACATAGAAGCTAAGTATCTAGGTTTTTCAAGCATATGATAAACTGTAACTCTTGAATGATTCTTAAGATTATCTCTTAACCAATCTTGAGCTAATCTATCAACTCCGATACATTCAGCTACTACGAATTCTGAATCTTCGGCCGCTGCTTCTACAAGACGAGGAACATACCATTCTTTAAATTCTTTTTCAGTAATATCTCTATGTCCTGAAATAAAATAAATTTTCTTTTTCATTATTATTCTTTATTAAAATTTTATTACATAAATAAAGCTTTAAGTTCCTTATAAATGTAAAATAAAATAAAAAATATGAAAAATTTGAATATTCCGTATGAAATAGTATTAGTTTATTTTGACCATGGAACAGATTTGTTTCCAGAAGTTGTAAATAAAAAGGACTTAACAAAACCATCACGTAAGAAAGTATATAATAGTGTTGAGTCAGCTAATTTCCATTTGAACAATAACAAAACAGTGGAAGAGAAAGATATTTCTGAGGTTGTTGTACTTAACTCTGGATTTCATATATCTTTAGCAGAGAATTCACTCTTTTCTTCATATGGGAGACATAATGTTAAATATGGAGAAGGTGGACCTAGAGTAGCTGTAAGGATTCAAAATGATGAATTAGATTCAAAACTTCCAGGGCGAAACGTTTATATTTATGTAGCTATTGAAGGATTTTTTAAGATTCTTCAAGATACTAGATATGTTTCTGATGGAAACCTACATGAAACTTTCTCTTTAGGTATTGGGTGTTTTCCTAGTTTAAAATTAGTAAAAGAAGATTCAACAAATAAATCATTTACATGTTCTACGGAGATTGGAAAATTGATTGCAACAAAACCTAAAACGACAAAATGGAAACCTGGATATGTATATGCATTATCTCCGATGGAATTAGTTCTTTATCTAGGAAGTTATATTGAACCTTTTTCGCTCAAACTTTTTAGTTATCGTGGAAGACGTGAAAAAGTATCAAGTATATTTTTAAATTTCTTTGATTCATATTGGTTAGATATTGAAACAGATCGAGAAATACATTTATGTATTCCGATAAATAAGAGAAATAATATTTTAGAAAAATTATCAGGAAAAAATAATAATATAAAGGATTTTATTCAAGGATATTTCTCTGAAAATCTTGAAAATGTAGATAATATAAGAGATGGTATAACTAGAGGAGTTTTAGATATTAAGAAAACTGCTATGAAAGGAACAGAAATCGAGCAACTTTTGGTAGGTGTAGATGATACTTATAACCCAAGAGATGTAATTGTGGATGTTATTGAATCTCTTTCTCATATAGATTCTATAGATTTCTCTGCATTATCTAGTAAACCATTAGTGGATTTAAATGTAACAGATGGGTATTATCTTAGTATTCTTGAGATTGATCTTAAATTTTTCTTAGGAAATTATCCGAAATTAAAAAAATTTTATATAGAGAAATTACTTGAAAAGGATAATGTTGAATATAAACGAATCTTACAATATAAAAGTCTTTATAGTGATACCTCTCTAGATAGTATTCTTAATCCTACTCAGCATTATAAAGGAGTATTTATTCTTAAAAATCTTAGTAATTATTTTGGTTTAACTGAAGATGATATAAAACAATTAGTAATAGATAAAGTAATGAAAAATTAACTCTATGGAAACTATTAAAGAAGCTGTTACAGAATTAGGTGATATTAGAAAATCAATAAATAACTATAAGAGTATCAAAAACAGTATTAAGAAGACAATTACTGAAGGTTTGGATGAGATGATTAGATTTCTCATGGTTGGTCCAGGAGTAGTAAGTCCGGAAGCAACAAGAACTAGATGTAATAAAATTGTAGATTTGATTAAGGTTTGGTATAAAAAGCCTGAAGATAGGGATTGCATTGAAAAAATTTTAGATATTAAGCGGAAGTTTATAACTCCCTCTCTTACGGCTGGAGACTCTGAAGAAAAATCTATATCACAAAGGGAAGAAGAGATAGTAACTAGATCAAAGGAGTTAGAAGAGAAAATTCCAGCCGATCTTAGGGAGAAATATCTTCCGATGTATATAGAAAGACTTAGACCTGAAACTATTGAAAGAGGTGATGTAGCATTTCTTCCTATTGGACCTATACTTCACTATTGTATTGTTTTTAAAGTAGTTGGAGAGATATCATTTGTCTTATCAATTACTACATCAGGAGAGGCTAAAGGGTTCGTAGGATATCAACTTGAGAGGTCTAGATTCTTTAAAGGAACTGCTCTGTATACTCTTCACCAGGTTCCGACTGCTTTAGTGAATAGGAAATTTGTTATGCCTTATGATAATAAAGCAGAATTAGGAAGAATTTTTACAGGTTGTGAAGAATATCTTAAAACAAATGTATTAAAAAGAACATATAATAAAAGAAAAAAGAAATGAGCACTAAGATTGGAGTAATTGTTGGTAGATTTCAAGTAGATAATCTAACAAGAGGACATAACTATTTATTAGATAAAGTTAGAGGAGATTTTGGAAATAATAATGTAGTTATTTTTATAGGAGAAACAAAAAACTCAGAAAGAACTGCACATGATCCTCTTCCTTTTGAAGCAAGGAAAGAAATGATACTTGAGTCCTATCCAAAGATGAAAATATTTAAAATTAGTGATCTAGGTAATTATCCTAAATGGGTTGAAACGCTAGATCATAGAATTAATTATTTAAAAAGTCTTGAGGAAATACCACAGGATTCTGAAATTTATATCTGTGGTTCTAGAGATTCTGTAGCTGAGAGATATAAAGAAAATGGAGGATTCTATAATATAAAAATTTATCCTGATCAAAAAGATGATGTGCATGTAACTTATTCTGGAACAGAAATAAGAAGGAGAATTGTTAATTGTTTTACACCTAATTGGAAAGATGAAAAGTTAAGAAAATTTTTAATCTGGTGGTATGGAAGATCATGTGAATAGACTAAGAAGAATATGTAAAGAAACATATAAAGAATATCTGAGTTTATGTAGAGATATAGATACGTATTTTCACAGAAAACTTCTTCAGGAGGATGAATCTTTTGTAAATCTCATGGAACCTTTCAAAGTTTGCTTAGATCTCAGTGATAGCTCTAACTATTTAGTAGAATATTATACTGGTAATGGAAATTTTCTGAAGATAGATGAGCTTTCATTCTACTTCTTAGAAAAACTTTTTCGAGATTACTTAGAACCTTTGGATAAAATAATGAAATTTACTAGTAGAACGCAATGTAGATTTATGAGGTTTTTAGAAGATCTTATTAAAATTAATCCAGAAAGTAACTACATAAATTCAATTCTAGATAAATGTGAAATAAATTTTCAGTATATTCGAGATAGAGTGATAAATAATATTGGATATTTTGGGTATTCTGAACAGATTTTAGTATCAACATCAACATATAATGATGAAAACTTTATAACTGAAACTGTAAATTTAATAGGAGAATTTATAAAAATAGGAAGATTATATGAAGAAGAATAGAGGAAAAGAGTTAGCATATATTCTAAGACATAATCCGGCCGAAGTAGAAGGAGCGCTTGATTCAGAAGGTTGGTTAGAAACAAGGAAGTTAATTGATCATGGCTGGACTATATCTGAACTAAAAGAAATAGTAGATACTGATAATAAAAAGCGCTATGAATTATCGGCCGATTTAAGAAAGATTCGTGCTCTTCAAGGTCATAGTGTTAAAGGTATTAATGCTAATTTTAAGAAGTATACAGGATGTAATATTGTCTATCATGGAACGCAAAGGAAGTTTTTAGAAAGTATATTTAGAGATGGGTTAGTCCCGGGGAGTAGAGAATACGTACACTTAAGTTCAGATCCTTTGACAGCAAGAAATGTAGCTCTTCGAAGAGGTCCTGAGATAGCAATACTTAAAGTAGATTTAGAAGGATTAGAAGATGAAGTATTTATATCTGGAAATGGGGTTATTCTAGTGAAAAAAGTTAGTCCAGAGCATATTATTGAAGTAGATTATGGTTCCTGAGAGAAATAATAACTATACGTTTATCATAGAAGTAGATTGTGATGAAGGTGAGGAGAATATATCAATTACTGAGATATCTTTAGATGAATTAAATCAAGTAAATCCTCTTCTTTTAGACATAAGAGAAAATCAAGGATATTATCCAACCGGAGATTTCTTGGTGTATCCTGATCCAAGTCCTGAAGAATTTTATGGAACTAGATTTAGGGAAAGTTTTGATATTCTAGAATCAAGACTTCCATGTCCGAAGAGTGGATTTAAAAGAATACTAGAAATTAAGGTATTTTCAGAATCCCCAATTTCCTTATATATGTAAAATAAAATTAAACAAAAATGAAAAACTTAAAAGACATGGAAAAGAATGAAAACTACTTTGTTAGAGAAGACATTGTAAGTGAACAACACGTACACCATAAAGATGAATATCGTGAAAAGAAGAGAGATAAAGTCATCTTTACGAGTACGATTTTGGAAGAAACTACACCACAGCCTAAAAGAAAAGAGGATTATGAAAAATCTGAATACTTTCTTGGGTAGTTTAATATAAAGAAAATGGTTTTGTTGGGAGAACTTAGGAGAAGATCTTAAGTTCTCTTTTTTGTTCCCCACAAACTCTTATTAATGTATTATCATTAACATTAAACAATAAAACCATGAATTCTTTAAAATTTTACATTGACAAACTAAAAGATTGTGATGCACACGAAGTTATTAATTCTTTGAGAGTAAATCCAGTATTAAGTGTGGAAGAGAAAAATTTAATTTATTTATATCTTTTCCCTAGACCACTCTTAGACCGACAACTTCCAGAAAGAATTATAGCTTACAGAAAAAATAAGAACCCACAAGGATCTCTTCAACCAGATCTCGGAGAAATTGGATTACTTGTGGAGGCTTATCGTACGGAACAGTATAAAAGATTTATGAAACATTTATTCCACTCTTTTACAGATCCTGAACAACTCTTCCCTATTGCTGGTTTAGGACAATGTGAGTGTGCAATTTGTGGAAAGAATATGTATGAAGAAGGAGCATGGTTTGATCTATGTTCTAGATTTGAATATAATCAGCTAGAAAAAGAGAAAAAAGAATATCTTGCTTTTGGAAGTAAGAATTCTGGTATAAATTTATGTCTAGATTGTATTATTCAATTAAAAGAAACTTCAATACTTTTAGAAGAGATTGAGCCTGGTTATCTTCTAGATTGGAGAAGTAGATGTAAACCAGCGTTATTTGTGTAAAGAAATAAAAATCCCAAGCCTTATTTTACATAGGGCCTGGGTTTATTTTTTATAATTTTTGGAGATCTAAAATTTTAAGATCTCCTATTTTTTCTTTTCCATAAGAGAATTCATAATATTCTGCTTTAGAATCAATCAAGAATGTATACGTTTTATCTTTATCTTCATTAGTTAAAGTAATCGCATAATTATCTTGTTTATTGTGTTTTAATTTTAGTTTATCAATTCTAAAGTATAGAATTTCTGGAGTCTCTTCGTCAGTTTTAATCACTGCTGCAATATTATAATTACGTCCAAGAAGTTCAGATTGTTCTTTAGAGTTTGATAGATTTTCAAGAGCTTCGATAGATAGTGTTTTAGCATTATCAAATTTCGCTAAGAGTCTATCATAAAAAGCTTTCTCTTCTTGAACCTTAAAGTGCATTGATAACGGAAGAAATCTCAATGATTTTCCCGTTTCCTCTGGACTTTCAAAACTAAAGCCTTCCGGAATAATTCTAGCTTCTTTGACTTCCTCTTCCCCAATTATTTTATACTTAATAATTGAAGTTGTAGTCATAGGATCATAATCAGTTATATCCTCAACTTTTACTTCTTTAAGAGAATAGTCCCATCTTCCAGTTTCATCTCTAGAATAATCAATTAGTGCTAAAGAAGATCCAATATGTTTTGTTAGATCTCCTCCTCTAGGAACGTAATTTAGATTTCCTTCATAGAAACCATATAACTTTTTGTACTTGTCTAATGTTGTTAATTCTTTTTCTGGTTTAAATTCTAACATGATTTTATTGTTTTAGTTAATAAAAAAATATTTTCTTTCACATATAAGATTCTCATCCTATTAAAGGAGCAAAATAAATAACTACACCAATCCATAATAGACTAGTGTAGTTAATATTATTAACTGTTACAAATTTTTATTTCTATGTCATCTAAACGTTCAAAGTAGCCAATCCATGGAGTACTATAAGTAAAGAAAGTTCCATCATTTTTCTTTAACTTCAGAGAATATCTACTGTATTGTCCTTCTACATACCACCAATTCTTAGCAGCTTCTTTTTTAAGTTTTTCTCTTGATTCAGAAGTACATATATATTCTAAATCCATTGCAAATTTATAATGCTGTCGAATTGCTTCTTCATTTTCTTTTGCGATAGATATATTATTCCAAGGATAATCAATAATATCTACATCATTATGCGTTTCAAAAGAACTTCCTGTTTGGTAATAAATGATCAAATGTATGATGTCTTTTTCTTGAATATCATTGATTATTTCTTTAAGTAGATTCTTGGCAGCTTCTTCATCTTTTACTCCAAGCGCTTTTAATTTTTCCAAGTATTTTTCCATATAATCTTTGTATAAATTCTATAGTCCAAATTCCAATTACAAATAGGATTGCTAACCCACAGAGTAATATTCTAATCATAAAATGGTACTATTTTCCAACTTGCTTGTCCTATCTTCCAATTCACTTCTATATAAAAAACATTACCTTCATTTGTAATATATTTCACATAAGATCTCCAATCGCGAGTTATAGTTAACCATGGTTTTTTATTATAATTTACAGCATCGATTGAATCTAATTGTCTGTATATATCATGTTCATTTAAATATGTACGAATTTTTTTGGCAGTATCATAATCAAAAAATTTAGCATCAAATCCTACATCAAACTTTATGAAACCAAGATCTTCATTAGTATTTGAATCTATTGTTTTAATTTTATAGTATGTAGGAAATATTGCTTTAATTGGTTCTGGTTCTCTTTTTTCTAGAATAACTTTTGTTAATCCGTCTATAAACATTTCAGCCTCTATTCTGGACATTCCTTTAGAAATTAGCGTTCTTATGTACTTCTCCATAACGTTTTTGTTTTACTTCAATTAATTCTATTTTTACTACACTAGGAATAGTATCACAAACTATAATAGTTGAATCCTCAGCAAATCGTATAGATAACTCAGAGGCTTTAACGTACTCTATGACTTTTTCGGTATTATCTTTGAGAGTAATCTTAAGTGTATAATACTGAAATACTCTATTATTTACCCATTCAGTATAAATAGTAGATACAATACACGCTGTGATAAGAATTAGTCCAATTCCTAGCCATTTTCTTATTCTTCTAGTCTCAATTAAGAGAAAATAAACTCCTATTAGACATATTATTATTGAGAATATAATTACTATAATCGTCATTTATCTTTAGAATTAAATTTTTCTAATAACTCCGCTGAATGTTTCTTTAAAGCTTCTTCTGGGGTTAATGAATAATATTTATCAATTTCAAAATCCCAAGTTGTATCTCTGTTTCCTGATGAATTATTAACTCTGAGTTTATATGTTATAAGCGGTTCATCTCGATTTAATGATAAGTCTATATTTACGCATTCAACATCATAATACTTAAGCTCTCCATAAGTAACTCGATATAATCTTGTTCCTGGTTTATATTTATAATTTATTTCTATAGTTTCCATAATCAATCCTCATCACTATTTACTATAAAATCCCAAACTAATTTAACAACTCCTCCTGTTATGAAGAATGTAGTTAGCATCTCTGTAAATTCTGATTTTTCTGGAATTATTGAAAGAATAACTCCAATAATTATCAGAACTAAATCTTGTATAAAATTTCTCCATTTCATGATGTAAGTAAAAAATTTAATTGCATTATAAATCACGAAAGCCATAAAAATTATTCCAATGATATATGCTGTAAGAATAAATACTCCTACTGATAGCGCGAATACAATCTTAGTTATAAATCCTAGGAATAAACATCCTAAGAACATTATTACCAAGAACATAAAACATCCTAGACAACTTTTTCCCAACATTCTATTATCCTTTCTTTTAAGTAATTAAAGTATTCATTAATAGATTTTCTTTTCATTTCCGACCATTTTTCATCTACTGTTACAGAATATTGATTTCTTATCATGTAAATTAAGAGATCTTGTACTGTTGTTCCAGAAGGCATTGGAAGTTTGTAATCGCCTAGAATTTCTTCAGAATCTATCATCTCAAGGATATATAATTCTAGTGCTCTAACAATACTACAACACATAGCTTTTCCTCTAGTAGGATATTCTCCATTATCTCCATATAATCCAGTTCCATCCATAAGATCTGGATCATCAAAAGTTTCTGGATTATAAAATGAAATTTGCCAATTCCAATTTATACCTTGACTATAAAATTCTGGTTGGATATGTATTATTACGTTATGTTCGTCTAACCATCCTAAAAGACCAATTAAATTTTTTGGCTCATAATCTTCTCCAAGTTTCTTAGCAATATATCTATATAGATCATTTGCATAAACTAATAATAAATCTAATCTTTCTTTTTCCATCTTTTTCTTGTTCTAAATAATATGTATGGAGTTAGAATAAATATTATGAATGGAGTTTGTGATGCTACTACCCAATCCATATCTTTGGTAGTTAGGTATATAATAGGATCAAATATAAATTTCCAAAAAAGACATATTAAAATGAGTTCACAACCTCCACCTTTCTCATCTAACCATTCCTCAAATTTAAACTTTTTCATATTACTACTCCTTTCCACATTCTTTTTTCTAAAGTATTTGTTACTTCTTCCGGAAAATCAGCGACGTTCCAGTGTGCATCAAATAATTTATGTTTACAGATTTTACATAACCACCATGGAAATTTTTCATATAACCATGCAAAGCTATTAAAAGCCCAATCACGACTTGATGCCCATTCCGTCGCTAAAAATCCGGAAGTATAGATTGGAATACACCCTTCTTCTTTAAATAACTTCCTTCGTGAGACTCTAGGGTCAATCCATGATAATACTTTAAGAAAATTATATAATATTTTTACACTCCATTTATATCTCAATTTTTCTTGAATCGGATAAGTAACTTCATGAAACCACCAATCTCTAAAATATTCAAGACAAGGCATATCATGATCACTTTTATGTTCCCAAAAAGTTTTATAATATTCTTGAATAGGATTTTTATGAATTTCTTCTAACCCTTGAATTACATGATATATTTCTACAGGTTTATCGTTTAATGTAATTCTGTATTCTATATCTGAACTACTAGGTCTAAATTTATCATACGTCCATTTGTGAATTAGAAAGACTGATATATAGTCCTCAGAATTATCACAATTGTAAGTTTCAGACCATCTCCCACATCCTCAAATTCCGAGATACCAATATTTAAGTCCTCCATTAGAAAAACTGAAAGACATTGTCATACTATTTCCCCACTCTTCATTAGGGGAAGTGTCGTCCTCAGATAAGATGGGATTTATTCCTCTTTCTTTTAGTCCATTCAAAATTAATTCTGTAATCTTTTTAAATTTTTTAATTTTTTCTTCATTAATATTTTCCATGATTCTTATTGTTTATCAATTTTAAGGCTTTAAATCCTTATAAATGGAAAAGAGAAAATCCTTTGAATTGCATATTATAGTGTGAGCCCCTGCCTGTGATAGGTCGGGGTTTATTTTCCTTATATGTGTTATGAAGAAAATAAAAATAGAAAATATTGAATTTTATAGATTACGATATAACAAAAATATTATAGTTGGTTATATCAGATTTAATCAGTTATTTAATAGAGAAGAATTTATAAAATTTATTTATGATAAAAATATATCTATTCTTCGAAATAAACTTTTGAATTATCATATTCTAAAGAACTATGAAGAATTAAATGCAGCTAGATCTCCAATAGGGAACTGGATTAGTCCTTCTGAAGTTAGAGATTTAGTAATGGTATTACCTGTTTATTTACATTCTGAGGATAATTATAAAAAATTAACAAAACGAAGTTTATTTAGAAAGCTTAAGAATAATCTTATAATCTCAGAAACAGTTCATAATAATCTTTACAAAGATATTATAATGAATATTTGTCCTTCTGATATAGAATTACGAGGTTTTATTGAGTATTCTCTTAGACTTCCAGATAAACCAGATAAAAGTTATCGTAATTTTATAATGAATATCTTGGATTTTTTAGAAGCTCTTGAAACTCTTACTAATGAATAATAAATAACAATAAACATAAGAATTATGGAAAAAGAAATTAAAATTAATGGTTCAAGATTAAAATTAGTAAAGTACTGTGATTATGAGTATGGGAAAAGTACTGAGATTATCCTGAGAAATAAGAAAAATCTAAAGTATCAATATGTACTTTTAGCAGATAAACTTAGTTCTTCTGGTAATCCTTGGTTAATAATGGATTCTTATGGAAAAAATAAAATAAGAGTTAGTCCTAGTGTTCATAATTACGCATCTGCATGGGGAATAGTAAGAGAAAAAAGAGTTGAAAGATACTCTGGGGAAACTTATTCAACCCAGGATCTTAGAATTATATTATCTTTTCTAGGAAGTACAATTAAACTTGAATACCTAGATACTGCTGAACTTTTAGCGCAAGCAACAAAAGATGAAATAGTTATCAAAGGTTTTTACGAGATGTACGGTCGTGTAGGGATGACTAATTATATTGAAGATCTTAATGATATTATTAAACGTTCCGAATATACACCCAAACCTATTGAAAGAAAAACTAAGTATCCAAAAATTTATTCAGATTATAATAAATATTCAATTAGTAGGTTAATAACTGATTTAATTGAGGATAATGCAAGTATTCTTATTAATCATCCAGAGTTGATCGGAGAATATAAAAGACTTTCTCCTAAAAAAGTGGATAGTAATACTGCTGTTACTTACCAAAAAGATAAATGGGCGAAAGTGACAGGAACGATTGGAAATAAAAGACGAGCTAACTTAGGAATCTGCTTTGATACTAATGTGGTAGTTAATATCCCAGAAAATACAGTCGGAATAGAACCCGGCGAAAAAACATATAAAACAAGACAATCTATATGTTTAGTAAAGGATGGTCTTCTTAATCAGTCTTTAATAGGAGTTATGATTTCCAATAAACTCGCCGGGAAATTTAAACGACTGGGGATAATAAAATCAGAATTAGTGTTTTCTGGAGAGTATCTAATAGATATCTCATCTCTTCCAGTAGTAACTAAGTGTGCAATTAGAGATATTAGTAGTTATTACCTTTCTCGATTAGAAGTTAAGTATAAACTTGCAGCAATAGCTAATGAATATATTCAAGAGTACTATCCTGAGAAGGTAACTTTAGATCCAAAAATAGAGTTTCTTAAATCTCTTGGAATAGTTGGAGATTATTACTTCCCTAAGAAGGAAACTGATAAAGAAGCTACAAGAAAATCAGAAATGATAATGGAATTGGTTAGTTTTATTTCTGGTATCCCTGGAGAAAAACAAAAAAGACAACTTATGTATAAAGAATATCAAAGAGGAGCATTACCAAAAAGTAGTGTAATCAAAGTATTCTTAGACTCTATTGGTTTTGGAAAAAGGCCAATCGAAGAGATTCGAAAAGAATGGAAAACTAATCTCACTAAATATAATGAAGAGCTTAGAAGAAGAAAGTTTCAGATCATTATGTCAAAAACAACGAGATTTAATGATAAACATTTTCCATTGATTGAGAGTACTAGTAAGACGGTTGATATCTTTTCTTCAGATCATACAGCAACAGTTTCTTGGAAATTTTTACTAAATACTATAAAATCATGAGAGTAATAAATAATTTAGAGACAGTAAAAAGTCTTCTAAAATTTAAGATATCTTCTAAAGGTAAACCGGAGATATATTATTTTGTGCAAGTTATACAAAGAAGAAAAGAGAATCCTGATTTACCTCTTCAAGAAATACAGAGATATGCTTGGTGGGTGACAGATTTAGGAGTTCTTGAAAAATCCTGGAATCGATTAACGGAGATGTGTGAACATTATAAAGCAAGAGCTTACATATCTATTACACCAAGATCTTTGGAAAAATTTGGAAAGCAATGTATGTTTGAATATTCTAAGAGAGTAGCAAACAATGATTATACAAATATACATAATCTTCCAAAGAAAGTAGCCTTAAGTAATGAAACGGTTCAATCAAAAGGAGTTGTAGATAAACCTAGGTGGATTTTAGATATTGATTCTGAAGATAAATCCTATCAACATGATATAGAAAAATTTATCTCAGGATATACTAATATTCTAGGAAAAATTAATACTCCAAATGGTTGTCATCTTGTGATAGAGTCATTTAATTATGGACTTATTAAAGATTATCTAGTTTCTAAAAAACGAGAGGACTATAAAATAATAAGTGATAATGAGGTTGAAAGACTATTTACTCTTAGAAGAGAAGGGAACACAATTCTTTATGCAGTAACTAACTAAACTAGAACATTTAAGAAGAAGGAATGAAATACTTCCTTCTTTTTTATTTTCTTCTCCCCTGAAATTCTTATATATGAAGCGGAAATTAATACAGAATCCGCTTCGAAAATAAATGCGTAAAGAATTAAATAACATTAATGAATTAAATTATGAAAAAGTTAAAAACAGTAAAAGTTCCCACATCTAACGGAGAAAAAGTGGTAGTCTTTAGACCCATTGAGGAAATTCCAACATCACATTTAATTTGTGATAAAGAATGTCCTTATGGAAAATGTTGTTCTTTTATCCCTGATCCTAGAAATCCCGGAAATGAAGAACTATCATTTATCGATTTTTGTAATGATCTTGGAGCTAATGAAGGAGAAGATTCAGATTTAACCTCAATGGTTCCAAAAGAAGGCACTCTTGAGGAAATTTTCAAAGATCAGCCTGATATATTACAAAAAATCGCCGGAAATAAAAAATTGGTTTATCTCGACGAAGTAATCGATAAATGTTGCCCTGATATCTGTGAATATTATAATAAGGAACATTCAGAGTGTACCTTAGAAAATAAGATGTGTATTCTTCGCGGATTGTTTGTAGGTCCAGTTAAAGAAGACAAACCTTCTAAAGAAGAAACGCAGGGACAGGAAGCTGTTGAAGAAAAGAAATAAGTTTTAGGGGAGTATGAGAAAATACTCCCTTTATTTTATAAGATAATTTTATGGAAATAACAGGAAAATATGGTAAAGCAATTGTCTTTACTGATAATATTGAACCGGAGGCAGTTTCTCAAGTCTACGAACTTTTAAATACTAAAATGACTGAGAATGAAACAGTTAGGATTATGGAGGATTGTTTAACAGAGGACACAGAAGTATTAACTGAGAATGGGTTTAAGAAGATAATTGATCTCGATAATACTGTTAGGGTTGCTAATTATAATCCAGATACTCAATTAGTTGAATTTTATTCTCCAAAAAATATTCTTATTAGAGATTTAAGAAAAGATGAAAAAGTTTATAAATATAATAACACTAGAGGATATTCTTTCAGAGTTTCTCAAAGGCATAGATTAGCATTGAAGAATAATATGGGAGAATTAGCAGAAAATATAGATTCTTTTCTCATGAAAGAAAACATATTTAATGCTAAAGGTGTTAGTACTCCGATAAATAAGTATACAGATAACGAGATAAGAATATTATGTTGGATTATTGGCGATGGAGTAATAGCAAATACACATAATCCAAAAAGAATATCTCGTAATATTCGTTTTGGGTTAAAGAAAGAGAGAAAAATAAATCGAATAATACAATTATTTGATGAAGAAGGATATAAATATGGAAAAAGTGAATATAATAAACAAACAGTAATTAGATTATCTGTTAAGGATAGTGAGAAATATATTAATTTAGTTACACTAAAGAAAAAATTTCCCTCTGATTTAATATTTATGTCTCAAGAACAATCAAAGATTTTTTTTGAAGAATTAATTCAAGTTGATGGAGACTATGAAAATTATATTAACAATAATCACGGAAGTTATAGAATAAATTCCAAAGATCTAGATACTTTAAATTTAATATCAGCTATTGCAACAATCAATAAAGGTTTGTCAAAAATAGTATTAAAGACTTTTAATGGATATAATGGTTTAAATCAAATACATTATATTAATATAATAGATGATTCTAAACTTAATTATTCAAGAAATGGAATACATAATTCAAAATTTCAAAGAAATGAAGTTGAGTATTGCGGTAAATTAGTTTGTATTGAGACAAATACTGGATATTTTATTGCTAAACAAGGAGGATTAACTTTTATTACTGGAAATTGTCATGCAGGAAAAGGTTGTGTAGTAGGATATACTCAAACCTACTCTGGTGGTCCTCTTGATCCTGATGTGGTTGGCTGTGATATATCGTGTCTAGATTGTGATACAGAAGTGTTAACACCAACTGGATGGATTAAAATATCTAACTATGCTGATGAAGAGATTATGCAATTTGATCCGGAAACGGATGAGGGAAAATTTTTAAAACCTATAAAGTATATAAAATCTCCTTGTACTGAATTTCATCAATATTATAATAAGAAAAGTGGATTAGATCAATTGATTAGTTCAGAACATAATTTATTAGTATACTCTGGATATTGGAAGGGACATAAATTGAATCATAGAAAAATTACTCCAATAGAATTAGATAAACTCAATTTATCTAAAGGTTTTTATGGATTTAAAACTTGTTTTAATATATCTAATAACCCAGGTGTTAGTTTGTCCAATGAAATGATTAGAATAGATATTATGGTACAAGCGGATGGAAAGATAATACCTGCTAAAGATCATAATAGAATAGAATTACATTTTAGAAAAAAAAGAAAAATAGAAAGAGCAAAAAAATTATTAGAGGATGCTAATATTGAGTATAAAATTTCAATATTAAAAGATAAATCTACTTCTATACGATTTAATGTAGATTTTTCAATAAACAAAGATCTTAAAAAGTATTATCTAGCTACTAAAGAGCAACTTGAAATAGTAAAAGAAGAGTGTTTACTTTGGGATGGACATAATGGATATAGAAGTTCTTATTCAAATACTAATAAAGATAATATAGATGTAATTCAATTTGCATTTTCGGCTACAAATACTAGAGCAGGAATTTCAGAAATTTTAGGAAAAGAGAGATGGAATATAGTTTATTATGTGAGTCCTGCTAGGAATAAAATAGTTACTTATAATAAAAAATCTAGTATTGTTCCTTCTATTGATGGATTTAAATATTGTTTTACCACGAATACTGGATATTTTGTATGTAGAAGAAATGGAAGAATTTTTATTACTGGTAATTGTGGAATGTTAAGTGTAAAATATAAAACGCCTTCGGGAAATTCTGATTTAGCTCTTTGGGATGCTAGAATTCGTAGAGATATTCCAATGGGTATGGAGATTAATGAGAAAACTGTTATCCAAGAAAAAGAATTCAAGAAATTTTTTAAAACAAAACTTGAAAGAGCAAGAAGTTTATGGCCTGAATTTGTATGTTATGAGGGTCTTGGAGAGATAGAGAAATTTATATCAAAAACCCTTAAAAGAATTGGTATGTCTGAGGGAATTTTCTATAAATCTCTTGGAACTCTTGGTGGAGGTGAGAAAAATTGATTGCCTCCAGAATGATTAATAGTCATTCGTTGTAAAAGTCGTCCATATCGGGAGAAGCTGAGATGCTAATCACCGAGGGAAGGTTATAGTGTTAAAACTTATACCCCCGTAGAGAGCAGAGGGACTTGGCCTGGCATAAAAGTCAGAAGGTGTGCTCCGAACTAGTAGGAAAAAGAACTACTAGAGATAGGCAGAAATGATCTATCCGATACTTGAAAGTAGTATTAGTAACAAAATTGAATCATTTTATAGAACTTGGACAGGTAGAAGAAGATAAAGAGTCTGTTTGGGTTACTATTCATACAGGATCAAGAAATTTAGGAATAAAAATACTTGCTTATTGGAAAAAACAAATTGGGAAAACTAGGATAATTGAGGCGGATATGAAAGTGGCCGAGAGAGGAATTAAGGAAAAGTATAAAGGTCAAGGGAAGAAAATCAAAGAAGAAATAGAAAAACTTCATGCTTCCGGCCGATATACAATTCCGCCTAGTAGATTCTTAGTAACACATGAAGATATATCTGGTTATCTTGGGGATATGTTTTTTGCTCAAGCTTATGCAGAATATAATCGAATGGTAATATCAGAGAGAATTAAAAAAGCTCTTGGACTTGGAAAAGAGCTTGAGAGGATTGAGTCTATTCATAATTATATAGATCCAAGAGATAGAATAATTAGAAAAGGATCTATTCAAGCTTACGCCGGACAGAAAGTAATTATCCCTATGAACATGGCTTTTGGAACTTTAATTTGTGAAGGTCTTGGTAATCCTGATAGAAACTATAGTGCTCCTCATGGTGCTGGGCGCTTAATGTCTAGGCGAGAAGCAAGAGAACGATTAAGTCTCCAAGAATTTAAAGAAAGTATGGGCAATGTATACTCTAGTTCTGTATGTCTCGCCTGTATTGATGAAGCACCTGAGGTATATAAAGATCCTTCTGAAATAATAACTGGAATACAAGATACGGTGAAAATTTTGGAAATTATTAAACCTATCTTATCTATTAAAGCAGGAACTGGAGATGGTGAAGATTAAGTTTTACAGAAGACTTCAAAAAGAATTATCAACTGATATTGGAATTATTAGTGGAAATATTCTTGGAGAGAACTTTATTTTAGAATATGGTTTAGATGGGTTAGCATTTAAAAAAGTATCTCCTAAACAAATTTATGTAAAAACTTGTCTTGGAAGATTTTGTATATTTCGGTTTTGGGATGACACTTCTTTATCAGAACATCTTCGATATAGGAATATAATTGATTACTTGATTATTCAAGAAGTTAATATTGACCCAGAAAAACTTAAAAAATCGTTTATCCAAGGATCTAAAAATTGTCCTTATGCGAATGATTTGAAACATTTAGTAAAAAACTTAGATAATATAAAATTTACATGACAGGGATAATAGTTGATACAAACGATATGATTGAATTAAGAGAAGTAATAATTCGAACTATGAAAAATTTAGATATTTACATATGTATTGATGATCAACACTATAATTATCTTAAAAGACCTAGACGAAAAGATATATATATGAATCTATTGGTTTTGGTAGGTTTTATTTTGAGTTACCGGAAAAAATGTCAAATAGATCAATTGTTAAAGTTTTAGGGACAGTAGAAGGAATAGATTATAAAAAGATAATTCAGGGTATGAAGAAAGCTTTTAATGATAAATTTTGGGGTGGTGATGACACTCAATTGACTATATTAAAAGATATGATAAATAATTCAAAAGAATATTTCCTATGATAGCAGATATTGTTATATCGAATTATTATCTTAAATTACATTCTACTAGAGAAACATTTTTAATTCTTCAAACAAGTATAGATCTTTCTATTAATATAACTGTTCCTGTTATATTAAAACGACCATCTTATAAAATTATCTACGCTTTTATTAGAGAAGGGTGTTTTAATATAGAACTGAAATGTACAAATGATAGTAGATACGTTATTATCGGAAGTGTAGAATTAGATGCTCAAAAAGTTATAGAATGTTTTAGGGAAGCTCGTAAAACAGAATTATGGAGACTTTATATAGAGAAGTCTCAATTAGCCAAACTTGACAAACTTTTATTAAATCCGGAAATCCTTATATGTGATAAACATAAACTATAAAAAACTTATGGAAGAAGATAATAAATTTAAAGAATATCTAAAGCCTGACTACTCTTCAGAAGAACCTCCATATGATTCAGGAGATGATGACGATGATGATATCAATGAAATCGATGAAGCAGAGGAGGATGAGAGAATAGAAAAAGTAGTTAAAGGTCAAAAAGAATTGAATGAAAAAATTATGCAACAGACACCATTTGGACAAAGTGTAGGTGGAAGTAATTGGGGTCAACCATCAACTCCATCTTGGAATAATAACGGAGGATCTTCGTGGGGAGGAAGTAATAATCAACAGTATCCATGGCAAACAAAACCAGCTGGAGGAAATTCTTGGGGAAACTCAGGAGGATCTTGGAGTGGATCTCCTGGCTGGGGTAGTGGTGGTAATACTGGAGGATCCTGGGGAAGTAGTAATACAAATAATGGAAGAAAAGAGATTGATCGACAAAAACAAGTAATATTTTGTGATGTCTTAGATTGTTTAGTAGAAACTTTCCAAAGTAACGGAAAACCAGGTCTTCTTCCACGTGGAATTTATGATATTAGACTCCGTTTTGAAGTTTGGGATAAGATTTTATGTTTTAACCCAAATAAAGTTTATGCTATGGTTCCAAGAAATCTAATCTTAAGTAGTAATGGTTCAGATTCTTGGAAAATAATGTTAGAATATATTGTTTGTGCTTTATCAGAATATCTAAGAGTTCCGTATGATCATTGTCAAATCTTAGTACAGAATGATTTTGGACAATCTAAAGATAGAATGATGGATGCTGTAATTTCTAAGACTCGTGGATTTGATAAGAATTCAGCCATACAAATTGGACTTGAATCTGGTTTATATGGTCAAAGTAATAGAGATATATTAGCAGCAGAAAAAGTAGGAATTGATTATATAGATCTTGGACAACTTCTTAACATATATTTCTAATGATTAACCTAGAACAGAAAGGAGAATGGGGCGTATATTTCTTTGATATCGACCATGTTCTTATATATTCTGCTACAATAGAATTAACTCCGAAGAAATATACTAGGAATCCAAGTATAATTCCTGGAAAGAAAAATAAATTGGTTATAGAATTAGGAGTTGAGCCTGAATATTATTTTAAGAAAACAGGGTTAAAATGTCTTATGAAGCGTATGGAAAGTTTAGGAATTATTAACCTCGAAGATAAACATCGAGGGAATACTTCTTATGATCCTATTATTTGTGATAAAAATTGGAAAAAGATTAATTCATTAGAAATATCTTTAAAAACGATAGTCGATATAATTAAAAAGAAAGATACATATTTAATTGTAGGAGATTCAAAAACTGTAATAAATATTCTAAATTCTTCTGAAAGCTTGAAATTCTTATAAATGTATAAAATATAACAAATAGAAAAATGAAAAATTTAGTAGCACAAAAATGGATTGATGAATGTGGAACTTTATTTCCGATTGATGGAAATACAGTACTTTATCCAACTCCAGGTTCAGGAATTTTTGAATTATATCAAGGAAAAGGTCAAGATAAGAGAATCGGTTTAAAAAAACTCTCAGAAAAGTTTGAATTTAATCACAAAATATATGATGTAGGTTGTGATAATTTATTTGATATAATTCAAAAAACTTGGGAATCAGATAAATTTGTTGAAGGGAATAAGAATCTTGGTGTTATTTTCACAGGATATAAAGGAACAGGAAAAAGTGTTGGTGCTAAACTATTATGTAATAGATTAGACATTCCTGTCATAATCATTCCTGATAATGAAATAGAGGGAATGGTAAGTTTTATTCAACAACTCGACTTTGAATGTATTGTTTTGATTGATGAAGCAGAGAAAACATTTAAGCGAGGAGAGAGTGATGAAGTATTACTAAAATTAATTGATGGGGTATATAATAGATCAAGAAAATTATATATTCTAACAACAAATACACTTAACGTAAATGAGAATTTACTTGGACGTCCTGGAAGAATTAGATATATCAAACAATTCGGAAATTTGTCAGAAAAAGCAATAAACGAATATTTGGACGATAATTTAAAAATTCCAGAAGAGAGAGAGAATATTCTTCAAAAAATCGATCTTCTTGAGATATCTACTATTGATATTCTTGGTTCGATTGTTGATGAAGTAAATATTCATGGAAAACTTTCTGAAGATACTTGCCTTAATATTCCTTTGGCTAAATATGTTTTCGATATCATGAAATTCCCTGTTGAAACAGAGGAAGATGTAACAAGGATTAAGGAAATTCTTCGTCCAGGAAGAGCTAATTTCCCAGAATGGCTTGGAAAAGATTGTGAGATGGAAGATAAAGATTCAGATACTAAGACAAATGAGGATTATTGTAGTAATATCCTAGATGGTTGGAAAACTAGAATGACATCTCAATTCTCAAGTCTCTGGAAAAATCAAGAACTTAGTATTGGAACCACTCTTGAAGATCTTGATGAAGACGGATTTATTCTAGTTAAGGATATATATGGGGATGGCGAAACATTAGTTAAGATAATTAGACAGAAAGGTAATCCAAGTTTATATCGAGGTGGATTAATGTTCTGATAATAAAGATATAGAGTATTTGAAGACAGAGGGTGGCAAGTCGTGAGATTATGGCTGCCCTCATTTTCTTATTTATGTAAATTATGGGAAAAAGAAAAGAATAATAACTAGTTTTTCAGATGTTATTACAAATTCAAGCACTGAAGTATTTTTAATTCAAGGACCAGATGCATTAAGACAGATGATTGGTACTGGAATATATAAAAAATATCAAAAAGATTTCCTTGTTCTAAAAACTGAGGAAGATGTTGAATATTTCTTTAGATTTCAAGGAAAGAAAGGATTTAATCATAATTATTCAATATGGGATTTAAAACCTCTACTAGGAAATCTATTTAACTTATACCTTGATATGAACAATGAATTCCCTGATAAAGAAGATGATATTTGGGAAATGTTTAAACCAAAGATTATGGAGAGATTAAAGGGAACTATTGTATATATTGATATTAAACATAATCAAAAAATTATGAATAGACTTTATGAACTGTATCCTGATGATAAAGACTATTCTTATGAGTTAGATAACTTAGAAACAAAAGGATTTAGATATGGATGGAGTCTTGACTGATACTTCGGGAATAACAACAAATAAATTCTATGTATATACAGATGAAAGAAACCCTCGATATTCTATTTGTTGTTTTAGACTTGGGAGTCTGGTAAAACTATCTCTCCCTAATGAACTTTTGAACCTATTTGGAGGTAACCCTGAAGAAAATATTTATGCTGTAGATCATATTATTTGTTTAAGATTCGAAATAAAACAACCTATCCTAAAACAACTAACATTATCTAAGGTATGCAAAAGTATAATTGATATAGTTGCACTTACTCCAGAAGAATTTAAGAGTAATGCTGGAACTATATCACGGCGCCTGAGATTACTAACGTTCAATCAGATAATTACAACGAAGGAATATATTAATAAAGCAACTTTCATTCGTAACTTAGGGATAAAAGTAATATTATCAGAAGAATTACTATATATTATAAAAAATTATGAGCAAAAGACGTTTAATCACTAGTTATTCAGATGTAATAACTAATTCAAGTACTCAAGTTTTCTTCTTAGATATTGAAGAAAAATTAATAAATCTTCTAAATGAAAATAATATAACTGATAAAGTGATTATTATAAATTCTAAAGAAGATGTAATTCGTGCTGTTGAATTTTATCAGAAAGAAGAGGATAGTGGGGGATACGGAAATAGTGAGATATTCAATCTTATTAATTTCGTTTATGAGTGGTATGATATGTATACTGAATATGGTAAAGGAGATAAATGGAAAGAACTTAACGATGCAGGTAAAACCGATAGAGAGATTATTGATTTTATTTGGCCATTAATAGACGGGGTTATCGGAAAAGTATATTATTCATTTGCAGATGATTGTGGTATACCTAAAGAAGCTGATATTCTTTGGGAAAATGGATATAATAGTTACAGAGAATAATAAATAGAGTTATTATATAAAACTATACTTAAAATAATAGGTATAGTTTTTATTTTTCTTCCCTTAAAACTCTTAATGATGTAGTAGATAGTTGTGTTCTGCTACCGTAAAATAAAATATATGAATTATGGATAGAAAAGAAGAATTAATTAATCTCTTAGGTATTTTTCTAGGAGATTCAAAGAAACAATCAGAAGAAGTTAAACCTAAGATTGTTGAGATATGTAAGGAAAGATTTGATAAGATCTATGAAGTTTATAGAAAATATGGATTAACTAATTCATGGTATGATGAATATGATCCTACTCGAGGAAGTCTTTGGTTAGATGATGATTACAATGAGGATGCTATTAATGATAAAAGTATTTGTTTAGAGTATACAGATCATTGGGGTTATGGTGGTAGTTGTCATTGCTATATGGAATTAAAATTTTCTCAATTTGAAGATTCTTTTATAGAGGCGCTAGATAAATCCCTTAAGAGTACAAGAATCGCTTCATTAAAAAGAGAAATAGAGTTACTTGAAGCTCAATTAGAATCTAAGAAAACTTGTTTAAAAGAACTGAAAAATGGCAATGAAAACGAGTAATACAAATATTGAATTAAGTAATGATATCAAAATTTCTGATTCTGTAGTAAAAGCTGTAGTTGAAAAAATTCTATCCTCTGCACAATCGGATGAGATTTTAGATATAGTTATTAATTATCTTCGAGGTTATCTAGAGAAAATAATGGATAATCCTGAGATAATAGTAAATAATGAAGAGAGATTAGTATCTACTATAGATAAAAGAATCTTTGGAGATTTTAATTTAATGCAAAGATTACATAATATAGAAACAGCTATAACTAATATTAATAGTGTTATTACAGGAAATAATATTTATTGGAATAGTAATCAAGAATTTTTCTGTAATTCTCCACTACGTGATATAGCAAGTGAAATAGCTGATATCAAATGTAGAATTGATATGTTAAAAAATGAATTTTATATGCTACAAAATCAAATTCCTTAGCATTCTGAAGAAAAAAAATAAAAAGAGGATCAACTTGACTAATTAAAGTCAAGACCTCTTTTTTTTTCTTTGTAAATTTCCTTTTGTTTAGTTATAGTCTCTTGATATATAAAATCAAAAGGAAATCTTTAGTTTCCATTTCTGTTTCGATCTTGAGTTTAACCTCGTGATCTCATCAGGTTAGGAATTCACCTAACTACAAAAATGAAAATGGAGGGAAATTTTGTTATCCCTCCGGTTAGTCATCAATGAATTCTTCTTCATTGCTGTTAAATAGTTCCGGAATCATATATCTAAACCAATAATAAATTCCGGTAGTTCCCATAATTATTGCTGATATTGAATAAATTATATCAAATCCTAATATCCAAGCAATTCCTGCTAATATCATTGTTATAAAAATAATGACTTCTGTTATCTTTTTCATAATATATTAATTTTGTTAATTATTGTCTCTAAACCCAAGTTAATCCATAACTCGGGCTGGTTGTTTTAGCTTATTCAGCTTTTTTTCGGTTATTTAAACATTTTTTAGTTTTCTTATAACCATAATCAAATACTACTTTTGCTGCTATTCCTGCTACAAAAATTCCAACGTTTTTTACAACTGCTTTCATAATTTTATAATTTTTTGTTGTTAATATTCTTTTGTCTCTATTTTCTAAGTAAATTACTTAGAAATGGTTGTTTTTACTTTAAGCTTCTCTCTTAAAGATTTCTAACTTAGAATTATATATAATCTTTATAATTTCCTCATCGGTATTTATCATAGGTTATATATAATAATTTAACTGTATATTAAATCCCTCTAAGTTCACATCCTATTACTAATAACTCTAGACTATACAGGTCCTTTATTATATTCATAGTTCACCACATATATTTGGCTACATGTCTTTGATATATTCCTCTTGATAATCCTTTATCAGGTTTATCTCAATATATCGTGGCCTTATAATATTATCTACTATAAGGAATTTATTTAATTTTTATTTATTTTGTTAAACTCGGCTAAATGCACGTTATAAAATTTGTTAGTGCTTGCCAAGTTATGTGTCCAACCTTTATCAATTATTAAGTTATATTAAGTATTTTCTCTATTTTGATAAATAGTATGATTCAATATAGTAACTTAATATACTTATTTAATTACGCTCAGAACTTATCCTTGTAAAAGATATTTTAATACTATTTAAATATCTACTCAAGTGGTATAACAACTTCCACCTGTCCTTATATTATATTTCATAATTATAAGTTAGATCAAGGTGATGAATTTTATAAAGTCGTTCTGACGACTTCTAGGTTAGCAACTCCTAGTCTCTCCTTATAATACTCCGTCATCACACCTTTCGTATGTATTATAAGTTCTAGTTATATCTATGTATAACGCTAAAGTATAAAAGACATAATATATCTTTTAAATTAGATATACTATGTCTTTAGGTAATATCAGATATTTCTATCTTTTATTACATATATAAGGCTAATAGGGTTTCTTAGACGGTATTATTTTAACCTCTTAGGAACTCTATTTTCCTTTCATATATAAGGTTTTTAGTCTTTTCTAGACGGTGGAAAAATAAAGGGTGGAATTACCCACCCTTTTCTTACTTAACTGCAAGCAAAAACGTTTTATAATCAACAACAGACTTTCGATATATACTATCTATGTCAGCGCCAATCAAATAGAGGGATTGTTTATAATCTCTCAATGTTTCTGGCTCATTGATATAATATTCGACTAATCTGTTTACTATTGTTTTTATTAATCGCAGTTTTCTTATTACGTAATCTCTATTAATCGAAGGAACATCAAAATCCTTTCCTTCAATCGCATACTTGTTTAAGATAGCTGTATAGTTGTCATAACTATCTTTTAGTTTATCTACTATTCCATTGGATAAACTATTTTCAACTGAGACATCTATGTAATTTTTTACTCCGTCTCTTAATAATCCTAATGCACTTAATATTGTCATTAGTGTGTTAAGTTTTTCTATCATATTCCTTTTCTTTTAAGTTTGTTTTTTATTCTCACTTATAAGGCTTTCAAGGAATATCAGACTAGCAAAATACTTCAGCGTCGTAATAGCCTTTTTCTAGTGCATTTAAGAAAAATTCAACCTCTTCTGCAGACATAGGAGCAAAACCATGAACATCAACACCTACATCTAATCCAAATCTCTTAATCATTTGTCTTCCATGAATATGTCCAAAAAGATTATACTTTTTTGTAGAATTCATAGGTTCATGTACAAGTGCTATCTCTTTTCCTAGGAGTTTTGTTTCTGCTTCAGTTAGGAATACTTTTGAAAAACCAGAATCTATAAGCTCTCCTATAAAATCAGGTATATCTAGATTTCTTTCAGATTTTTCTTTAATCTCATAATTTCCACAAACTAATCGAATATCTCCATTTAAATATTTCAAGTAACTTCTATCACCAAAATCTCCAAGATGCCATACGATAGCTTTAGGAGGAACTTTAGTATTCCATCTCTCTACCATAGTCCAATCCATATCTTCAACATTCATGAAAGGACGTTTAGATAATTCCAAAGTTCTTTCTGCGCCGAAATGTGTATCGGAAGTAAAAAACTCTCTTGAACTGGACTCTCTATTAGATATTTCTTTCTTTAACTCAGATATACATTCGTCTAAAGAGCTATATACATTTTTTATTCCATATGCTTTAGCTTTTTCGATCAAGTACCTTCTTCCGTGTATTTTCGGCGCAATTCCTAAGATTATATTTTTCTTTCTAACTAAATTTTCGGTAAGTTCGATTTTAGTAGTTTGTGCATAATCTCTTCCTGGTATATCTTCAACAGCTTCAGGGATCCAAAATAATATAAAATCTGATACTCTAAGTCCAATTGTTTCCCAATCTACCTGTTTTTTATATTCAGCATCAGATAAACCTCCAGAAATTTTCTCTTTTCTTCTAGGGTTTATCCAAGTTACTCCCTGAATATCTGGAACTGTTTCTTGCCACTCTGGAGCTCCTTGAATAGGTCCTCCCAAAAATACCCAAGTATCTTCTTTCTTGGGTAATTGTTCTATTGCATAAATCATTTTCATTTGAAATTTATTTTTGATTCTGTATCTGCTAATTTTATAAGGTATGGTATTCTAAAATTTCCATACATACTTTTAATAACTTCAGAATAATCTTTATCTTGATTAATTGAATCTACATATAAAGGATTTTTACTATTTCCTCGAAAACATGAAAAAGTATGCATATTATTATCACAGTAATAACTTTTTGCAATTCCAATAATATTAAGATTCTTTCTTCCAAGTTTTTCATATAGATGTGCTCCTAGTCCTGGTTTAGGTTTTTCAAAAGATTCTTCATCATTCCACAACCAAACATGAGAATCTAATATGATTGTATCGAATTTATCAAGATCTATATTTTCTAATAATTTTATAATCCCAGGAAGTTCTCTTTTATAAAATTCTCCAGGAATATAAGAATCAAAATTGTTAATAATAATTGAAATTCTGTCTATAGGTTCATTATCTTCCCAGTTTTTAAAAATAATTCCTGAGATTTTTCCTAAACACTCTTTTTCTTTATAATATCCATCAATTATTATCTTATTCATTTTTTAATAATTTTCTTATTTAGATACTTCTTTTTCTTCTCATAATCAAATTCTAATCGATCTAATTGATTTTGAATAGTAGAGTTCCAACCTTCAATGGCTTCTTCTTCTGATTCATATAGTTTATAATTATCTAAGTTATATCTATTAGGAGTTAATTGAAAGTAGCCAACTATCATATTAGTGGTTTTGTTTCTTAAAGGATACCAGGTGGTGTTTCTTCTATATCCAGATCCTTCTTCTTTTCCTAAAACTACTTCTTGCGGAGAGTTTATATTTTCAAGTTTATAACTATACGGACCGATATAGAATCCAAAAGTCCAGAACGTTTGTCCTATAAGTTTATCAAGTTCTTCATATGTTTCCGGCTGTTTCATAATTTTTCTATTTTAGCATTTAAGTATCTTAATTTTTCTTCATAATCGTGTTGAAGTTTATCTTTTTGATTTTGAATAACCGCATTATAAGCCTCTACACATTCCTCTCTTGTTTCGAAAAGATATGGTAGAAAATATTTTACGTGATAATTTTTGAAAACTAAATTTTTATTTTTATTTTTTAGTGTAAGAGAATAATCATTGTTTTTATCCCAATTAGTTACTAAGACTTCGATTGGTTTTACTAATCTTGTGCATCTATGAGATTTACTAGAAAATTCTAACATAAAATACCAAAGTGACTTAGAATTGTCTCTATATTCTGATAATAATTCTTCTGTTATCATATTAATTTAGATTTTATATATTTGAGCTTTTCTTCATAAAAATGTTGAAGTCGATCTACAGTATTATGAATTTGAGCGTTATAATATTCTTTACATTCTTTTTCAGTATCGAATAATTTCACAAAAAATTTACATTCTGAATCTTTTCTTTCTTTATAACCCTGAAAAGATCTAATTACAGAATTATCAGAAACTTTTCGAAGATATAATAAATTATCTATATCAATTTTTAAAATAATTTCTGCTGGTTTTATGATACTAGAGCATCTAAAAGTTTTCTCCCTAAAACTAATACAACTATACCAAAATGTTTTATCCTTAGGGAGATTCATTATTTCTTTCGCTGTTAATTGTGTTATCATTTTATTATCCGTTTTTTAAGATTTCTTTCGGTGGATTTCCATTGAGTTTCGAAGAGTTTCAATTTATCTTCGATATATTTATTCCTGTGTTCAATACATTCACTTGGAGTATTAAAGAATTGATAATAAAGTTGATAGTTTTTTATTATTTTCCCGCTATTCAGTATCTTTACTATCCTAGGAATACCACCAAATTCATCAACAATTTCAGCTTCAGATGGAGGAATATCTCTAAAAACTCTTCCAGTATCTGATATCTGTAGTGAATAAATCCAAACTGTTTTCATAATTCCTTACATTTAGATAGTGTCCATTCTTTATAATTCATACCTCCCGTTTTAGTATCGAAATGTTTGATAATCTCTTCAAATGGTATTAAGAAGGTTCTAAGAGACTTTGCTAATTCGGAATTAAAACCTACATCAACTTTAAGATCATAAATACTATTAACATATTCAGTAAGATGACCATGAACGTGACCAAACAAATGAATAGATCCATGAGGTTTATGATTCCAAGATACAAAAGGATAATGACACATAGTTACCATATAATCTTTTCCAGAGTGCTCTATATGAACATCAAGAATATCAGAGATTATTTTGAAATACCCTTTAAGTGGTGCCTGATCAAAGTAAAGTCCGTAGTTATCATGATTCCCAACAATTTTATAAATATTTTTACAAGGAATTTGATCTAGAACATCTTTTATATCATCAACTGGCATTTTCCAAAACATATCACCTAAATCGAATATAATATCATCTTCTTTAGTTTTTTTAAGTTCCTCCAATATATAATCATTCATTTCGATTACATCTTTAAAAGGTCGAGAATCATGTTTTATTACATTTTCATGACCATAATGAAGATCTGACATAAAATAAATTTTTCCAGATCCAGCAGTTGTAAAGGGTTTTTTAATCTTCATAATCTTTTGCTATTTTTATTAATTTATTCTCTTTATAATATCCAATAATGTTATTAAATACAATAATTTCCAAGTCTGTAGTATCTAGTTCTTCTATATCCAAGTCATCGTTAGAATACTCTCCGTAATCCATATCAACTTTAATATATCCAAAAGTTTTATTCACATAATATAATTTTTGAATCCTTCCTGATATAGATTTGGACTCTAAATTTTCACAATCAAATATAACATATTCAAGCGTATTCAGTCCAGTAAATTCAAGAACTCTAAGTAATTTAATTGTCGCTAAATTTATTAACTGTTTCCTATAAAGTTTATTTAATTCTATTAACTCTTTTCTACTATTCATAATCTTCGAGTTTCCATTTACGTGAATAATCTTTTTTACTTTTATGAGTGATACTAGGTCTTAAGGATACTAACTTTCCTGTTTCTTTAATTTCATTATCTCTCCTAACTTTTTCGGCTAGGGAGATTAATTTCTTTTTCTTCTTTTTCATATGATTATTTTATTACATTTATAAGGAAATCCAAGTTCCTTATATGTGAAAATAAATAAATAAAAGAATTATGATTAGATGTTATGAAGCTAAGTTATCCAAAAATTTAAACCCTAGAGTTAGAAGTTTTATCATGAAAGAATGGATGGAGAAGAGAAATACTTATGGAATTGAATTGAAGAAATATATTATAGATTCTTCATCAGTAGATCAACATCCAGTATTAGGACTTTATATAAAAGATCAAAAAGTGTTTGGAGATAATATACTAGTAGATAATAATTTTTCAGAAAGATTATTAGGAAGACATGTTATTTACTTTCTTAACTCAATAAAAGAAAAACAATTAGGGTTTTATAAGAGAAGGATTCTTAATTTTTATCCTGTGAATTATGAAGAATCCATTTTCTCTGAAAATAAAATGCGTTCTAAACTTGTTAAAGTGATTGGAATGTTTGGTGAAAATAACTATAATGTACTAGGAATTATTTATGGAGATGTATATCAAGTTAGAGAAAATTATAGAGAATTATTTTATAATATATGGAATTCTAAAGTAAATGGAAATTATGAAAAACCTATTAATCTAGGGAAAATAGAAATATAAAAAAAGAGGACTGTAAAAAGTCCTCTAATTATTTTTCTTTATTTTGTAATCTCTAATAATGTCTTGGAGATTAGATTTATAGCACCTTCCACATCTCGATAATCACATACTTCAACTTGAGTATGCATATTTCGTTGAGGAATAGATACTAACATAGTTTCACAATCAAAAGCACCTTCTTGAATTGCTGAAGTATTTGTTCCTCCTGCATATGAAGCTGCAAGTTGATATGGAATTTCATTAATCTCAGCAACTCCGATCATTTTACAGCGAAGATTCCAAGATTTATCAGGTCCATTCATGATAACAGGTCCTTTCCCAAGTTCTATATCTCCATAGGACTCAGGTTTTATTCCTCTACCTTCATCCGTGGCGAAAGTAACATCTATATCAATCGAAATATCAGGATTTACTCTTTTACTTGTTACCATTGCACCTCTTAGACCTACTTCCTCCTGAGTATTCGCCACGCCATAAAAAGTATATTCATCAAAAAGTTCCTTAAAGGCTTCATAATTCACCACGTTCCTTAAGACTTCAGCAACAATAAATACTCCAATCTTATCATCTAGTCCTTTAGATGCAAATCGATTCTTCCCAAGATGTTCTATAAAATTTGCTTCAAAAACAACTCTACTACCTATCTCTACTAACTTCATAGCTTCTTCTTTAGATTCAGCGCCGATATCAACAAGAAGATCTTCAATAGGAATTAATTCATTTTTGCTATTATCATCATACTCTACATGAATTGGCTTTTTCCCAATAATACCTGTTACATATTCTCCTGGGTGACCAATTTTAGAAATTTTAACTATACTTCCTGGGAGAACTTTTTTATCTATTCCCCCAAGATTAATAATATTTAGCATTCCTTGGTCTGTAACATTTTGTATCATCATTCCAAGTTCATCAATATGTGCAGAAATCATTACTTTCTTACTCCCTGAACCTACCTTAAATGCTACATTTCCCATTTTATCAGTAAACTCTTCTATCGCAAACTTAGAACAATAATCTTTAAATACCCTAGTTGCTTCCTGTTCAAAACCGCTAGGACTATACGATCCCAACAGTTCTTTTAAAAATTCTACAGCTTTTAATTCTAACATCTTTCTTTAATTAAAAATAAATATCGTTTCATGTAAATTTCTTTCAGTTCTCACATTCCAATTATACTTAAGAGAGTTTGGAATTTCATCATCTAAGATCATTAATCTAGTATGAATAAATAAATCATAATAAATATCTAAGTAAAAATCAGAGCTAATTCTTGATAATTCTACTCTATCTATATGTTCTACATCTTCATAAGTAACTATAATTTTATTATCTATCTGAAATGCTGAGAAATATTTTAAGATTTCTATAGTTAAATTATAATAGTATACTTGATCTGCCGCTGATTTACATCCAATTATTCCACCAGAACCACTTCGAATTATACCTAACTCCTTAACCATTATAATCTAGGTGTAATAACTTGATAAAATCTAACTTCATCAATCCCACAATCAATTCTTCCTGCACAGTTCCAAGTTACATGAGGATTTGCTGTTTCCCAACATGATTTATGAATAATTGTGTAGCTTCCATGATTAGAGGTACATATTCCACAATCTGAAAAATCCTTCCAATCTTTAATATCACGTGCTCCATCAATTATTTTACTATCATAATAACCAACATCTTCTAGAAGTTCAATTATATCCTTACTAACTTTTCCGATATAAGCTGAATTAAGAAATTGAATACCTTCTCTAGGAAATTTATCTTGAAGTTCATTTATGGTTGCTTTATGATAACCTTTCTTTTGATTATCTTTTATCCAATCTTCTCCATTAGTAAACCATTGTCCGAAATCTGTATCTCCTCTAAGAGCAGCTATCCCAAGAGCTAGTTCTTTAGTTACTCCACATTGAATTCTTTTTACAAGAGATACTTTTCCAGATGAAGAAAATTTAATAGCTTCTCGAGTTATAGCTGCATATTCTCCAGTCTCTGCACAAGTAATAATACAATTTCCTTTATCTGGATTAAAGGCTAAACCAGTTCCAACCATCTCAGAATATCCTAGATCTTCAAACTCTTTCCTAAGTTCTGGTGTATTTTGATCTAGGATAACACTATATAAATAATCTTTCTTCTTCATATTAGTTTCTGGGTTGTTTAATTATATAATCTAAGTTATTATCTTTATAGTAGCCGTTTAATTCCTTTGAGCTACATAAGGGAGTAAATCCATTCTCTCCGAATGTATATTCACCTCGAAAAGAATCAAATACAATAAAATCATCATCTCCTCCATTAGCTGGATTAGGAATAAATTTAGCCCACGTTTTAATTAAGCGTTCTCTTTCCTTTGGCCATATAAAAAATCTCTGCTCTGAAACTTCTTCCTCTATGGCTAATTCAATCTCAATTAAAGCATCTTCAACTACATCAGCGAGATAAACTTCATCTTTTGTTCCATCCGCTTTCCCAAGATCTATTTCTAATTTTTGCATGAATAGTTCTTCAAGAAGTTGATCCTTTTTATCTTTTTCCATATTCTTATAGGGTTTATAATTTGGTGTATATAATCTAGAAACCCACCCAGAAATAGATTCTTTATTTCTAGTGAGAGCTCCTATAATAGCTATTATTTTAAAAATTATTGCAATTACTAATAATAATGCTATTAAAATCAGTAAAAAATTCATCTGTTTTCCTCTATCTTTTTAATTGAAAATAATATTTTATCTCCTATTTTATACGTTGGATTATTACTACTAGGAATTCTTTCACTTAATCTAATATCTCCATTAGAACCAATTTCGTCCCCAGCAATATAATAAACAGTACTAACGCCGTAAGAATTTAATCCTCTATCAATAGATTTTATAACTAATTCCTTACTATATTCTACTTTATATTGTGGTAAATCTTTCCCTTTACTATCACAACTCACTAATCCTATAACAAGACTGATAATGATTAATAATTTTTTCATAATTATTTTCTTAATAATTCATTACATACGCTCTTTATTCCTTCTAATCTAGCTTGTTCATAAGAAGGATAATTTAGATTATTACTACTCAATGAACCATTCTCCATGGGAATAGCAAATATAAATCTTATCTCTCCTTCTTTATTAGTAAATGGATATACGAGAATGATAATACCTTTATGTAATCTTATCCATTCTACTATCTCTACCTCAATTCTCTTTTCCTTTATTGGTTGTTTATATCCAAGTTTTACTAATTTTTCCAGAACTTCATCATCTACCATTATACTTCAGTTTTTATATAGATTTTCCTCTCTTCAAGTTGTTTTTCTATATTAACAATACTCCATCCATACTCATCAATTAACATCTTCTTTAAAGTATTAATGTAACTATCTGGAATTAGGTTAGGATTTATATAAATCCAAAATTGAAGGAAAGGATCTTTATAAGCTTCTGGACTAGATTTATAAGTTTCATAAGCTTTGTCCATTTCTTCAGCTGCTAAATCAAAAAACTCTTCTGGTGTAATTCGAAGGTAACTAGCATAAATAAATTTTCTCATTTTTCTTTTAATTTTAAAAAATCATAATCATAATCAGTTTCAGTTCCGTCTTCTAAAACATAATGCTTCCTATATGTTATTATCTGAACAACATTATTTCCAGGAATATCATTTACTATAGCATCTTCTATAATTTCAGTATCTGATCCTAACCAGTTTTCTTTTAGACGATCTTCTGTAGTATAATAAATACCTTCCTGTATTCCTTGAGTTATTGTTTTTACTTTAGTTGGATAGATTTCATTAGAACTAAATTTATGTTTAACAAAAATTTCATCACCTTCTTTCAATCTAATCCTTCCTGTTGAGTCTGAATAAATTTTAATAACTCTTTTACATGGAACTACCTTTTTATCTATTAAATCCCATAAAGCTTCTACAATATCAGTTTCTACTATAAAATCACCAATATTCTTATCTTCTGGAACAATAAAATCATTTTCTGGATCATCCTTATCAAGATACTCACTATCTAATTCCCAATCTATTTTCCATAAAGGTATTAATTCACCTTTCTTATTTTTAACACAATCACAATTAATAAATCTGTTCATAATTCTATATTTATTTTATTATTCATCAATAAGGAAATCAAGGAAATCACTTCCCTGGGTTCTTTAACTAGGATTTTTTGCTGATTATTAACCTTGTTTGACATAAGAAGAGTTTATTCCTAGTTTTTTACTCTTCACAATATTTAGGCTTTCGACCTGTTTCTAAGTATCCTAAAATTTCTTTGAGTACTTGATCATGATTAAATGCCCAATCATAACTATCTATATCTTCAGCTGGGACAAACTTAATATCATCTACTTCATTAGGTTCTCCACCTCTTGATACAGTATCACAATTAATTTCATTATCAGCTAATTTTTTCCGAGTAGCTGCATAATCTACGTGAATAAGATACCTAGAGACTATATTTTCTCTAGCATCTCGAGACGGATCATCTATAGTACAAAAATGATCAATTGCTTCATTGGGATAGATTTCAAGATTAAGTCCGAGTTCTTCATAAAGTTCTCGTTTTACCGCTTCTTTTCTTGTTTCACCCCAATCAAGATAACCACAAGTAACTGACCATTTTCCAACATGATCTGGACATCCTGAACCTCGTTTAGATACTAAAAACATTACTCGACCATTGCTATCTCTAGTATATACAATTCCTACTACTGCATTTGCTCTAGAGATCCAATACTCTTTTCCATTTTCTTTTGATGTTACTTTAAAATTTTTCATAAATAAAAATTATTAACAGTTGTCAATGTTTGTTTATCAATTATAAGGTTATTACCGATTGTCTTTTTCACCTTCTTTAGAATTTGTATGATGTTCTTTTTACATAAAACACTATCATCTTTAATTGATGACCAATCTTTTATAGTAGAAAAGTTAAATTCATATCTTTTTACAGTAGGTATAAGAGTATATGCTTTCTCATCTAATTCCTTCTTAGCTCCAAAAACTAGTTCTATGAAGGGTAGCAGAAAACATTTTTTATTATAAAATACTACTTTATAACTACTATTATATCCATTTCCAGGAGGTGTATCATTAATTTCTAAGATACTTCCATCTTCTATAGGATTAAGAATATCATTTATTACTATTTTACCAGTACTATCACTTATTTTTCCTGGAATACTATAACTCTTCTTATAAAATGGCCATAAGTTTATATTCTTAGTTTTTGGAGAAGTATATGAGAAATCTAGCATATTGTAATGAAAAGAATATGATACAACTACTAATCCACCAATCATTTCTTGATTAACTATATCAAAATTAAAAATATCCACTTCTTAATTAAACAAGATATAATTTGATATAAGTATTTAAATCTTCTACAGCTGGTAATCCATACTTTGCTGTAAATTTTCTAGTAGGTTTCTTTATATATCTCACATAGAAATCATCTACTAGTGGTTTTATAGTTTCCATAGAATTCTCTCCACTAAGTTTTTCTGTCCCATGAATATCTTTGATTATAAAGAATATAAGAGAAGCTACAAATGGAGTAAAAGACATTTCTTCTTCAATTATCTTTTTCACTATATGTTCATTTTCTTTAAGAACTCTAGTAACTTCCTTGTAACTCTTATTACCTTCCGTTTGTCCGGCGGTTTCTACTATTAATGTGAATAGTTTAATATATTCTCTAAATAATTCTTCAGTTGTTAACATAGCCTTTAAGTGTTTCTATTATTTTTATTTTTTCAGTTTCTTTGAGAAGACTCCACTCACCTCTTTCTAATTTTTCTATAATTTTTGAAATATTATTAACAGGTATTTCTGAAATCTCTGAAGTTCCTGGTATCAAAGTATACCCTAGATGTTCAAGAATAGACTCAATCTTCTCAAGTTCTTTAACAGTTGCTACTCTTCGACCATAATAATTATCAACTCTTGGATAATTAATAACAATCCTTGAATCTATTACATACCATCTCCAAAGATTATTTGGAAAATTAAATACTCCTCTTTCACATCCACTAAATAAACCGAACCAACCATCAGGTCCATCTTTATAATCTACATAAATCTTTCCTACTTCCATAATTCATCCAAAATATAAAAATGGATTATCTTCTGAATCTTCTTCAATTATCTCAAAATCAGATCCAGAACAATCTTTTAAATTTATCATATACTTTAAAAGTAAGTCTACACCATAATTATAAAAATAAGGTTTATCTTTATCATATGATGCAATAGATTCTCCTTTACCATTTACTACTTTTACATAATTCTCATTTTTAGAATCCAATGATGCTTTTATTCCCTCATCTGTAAAATTCTTTTTCGCATGTTCTTCTGCAAATCTTACAAGTGGATTTATTGTTTCTCCGGATATACGAATTTCTTTGTTAATGAGATTTTTAGAATAAAGAACAATCTTATCTATTACTGAGAAAGTATACCAATTATCAGAACCTATCAACTTAAACCAAGGACTACCAGAATCATCAAAATAAACTCCTGTAACTCTAGTATAATTTCCATCACTTGTTTTTATAATAGGTTTATATCTTAATCTTCTACAAATTTCTTTTAATAAATTAGATCTTTTCTCCAAACACATCTGCGAAAGGTTTTAAATTTCCATTTGGATTATGATCTCTTCCTGAATTTCCATCATCGAGAATAGCAAAACATATTTCTTCAAATGCTCCAATAAATTCTGGTTCTTCCAAAACTTCCTTAAATAATCTTGCTACATGAGAAGGTGGATTTTTAAATGCTCCACATCCAAGTGCCCCTAGAACAAGTTTAGTATGATTATTATCTAAAGCTATTCTAAGGATTGTTCTTATTTTTCCTTTTACAACAGGAACATATTTTTTCATCATTTCTCCAGTATTCTTATCAATATCAGGTCTTACTACTCCTGCCACTGAAATTACATTACATTTAAAATAATTACCTACAGTTTCATAAGTTCCTTGTTTTCTATAAACGCATACCCCTGGACTATATATTCCTCCATAAACTGGAATAGGGTAGGAGAAGTCATTAAGAACTTTTCCTGAATAATAATCTCCAAAGTATTCATCCCATTTTTCAGGAGAGTATAAATATAGGGATAATAGCAAATTACTTCTTCTACATAATTCTTCTTCCTGAGCTCTAGAACCTGTTTCAACTCCTCCACCTGGTCTTTTAGATGAAGCCATATTAAGAACTGCACACTCTGAACCCAATTCCTTTGCTTTTTCAAAGGTATCTATATTCTGTACATATATTTTAAGAGGAGTTTGAAATTTAGGTTTATTATTTCCTTTTTGAATAGACTTATACATTTTTGATTCATATATTAGTCTATCTGTTTCTGGAAATTCTATATAATTATCCTTATATTCATACTCTCTAGAAATAATATCTTCTATTACTTCTTCAAAAACTTTAATTAATTGTTCTTTTGTTTTCATATCATTAATGATTTTGAATTATCTAATAAATTATATTTCACAATCCCACACTCATTACAATTATCCTTTGAGAGAATACATTGACTACAGTAATTTAATTTACCTGAATCTATTGTATATCCTCTTCTTTGAAATAATCTAAGGTTTTTCGAAAAATGACTTATTTCCTTTGATGAATATTCCATAAAAACTCCATATTCAAGATTTTCAAGAGTTACAAGTTCTTTTATTCTATTTTTTATGAAATCCAAAGTAACAATACTTTTTTCATTTAATTCCTCTACAAAGTCTATAAGAACACTTTCATTTATTCTCACACGTTTAACTATTCCTTTACGATTATTTACTGGATAGGAAATAAGTAGAGTGCTATTTATTTTATCTCCAGGGAAAAAGAATTTATTAGGTCTGATAGAAGGTTTGAAATTACATAAATCACATTCTCCAGAAAATTTACATACTATATCAGAAATCCCTGGGAAAGATCGAAAAATCAACCTACTATTTACTATATCAGTATTAGATACCAATATATTTGTTCTTTCTCCATAATATCTATGTTCTGAAGAACGTCCTAATTCTAAATCTACAGTTTCATATCTAAAATTTCCAAAAAAACCTACTACACCAGTTACTAATCTAATAAGATTGATTTCATTGATATAGATATCATTATTGAACCAAGTAATTATATCTCCTGGAAGATATTTTTGATAGTATAGTCTCCTTTTAGTATTCTTTGTCATAACGTGCTAAATTATTATATGCATCTGTACTATAAAAATTAGTTAGATCGAAAAAAAAATCGAAAACTCTCCTTTGGGATTTAAAGGTGATTCCGGACGATATCTATCTAAGATAATATTAAATCTAAATTCATTACCCCAATCTTGTCTTATTTCTGTAATTATTAAAGGGTATTTTGGTCCAAATGCTGCATACTCACCACTACCCCATAAATATCCAGGAGACTGAAAATAAACAATATCACCTACTTTATAATAATCTGGATCTAACCTTCTTGCTACTGTTTGAGGAATTCTGGCTAATCTTTCTTCCTTAAGATATTCCATTATTTGAGGGATAATTGATGTATAATCATGCTCTATGATTTCACATTTTTTATCAAAATCATCTATACTCATTCTTTCTGGAAGTATAGATGATCCCCAACATACTTTATAATAATGTCCCTTTGAATCAAAACCACTACTGTAAATAACTCCTATATCTCCAGTATTTTTATTTTTGACTCTAGTCTGTGTCCAACTATCTATTCCCATTGATTATTTCATTTTTTGCCTTAGTCCAACCATCTTTAAATGATTTTCTTTCACTTCCTCCTGTATAAATAAGAAACCCGATAATCATAATAATTATTCCTAAAGGCTTATACCACTCAGTTATTTTAATTCTAAACGGTGAAAATGATATTTCTGTTTGTCCTAAATATAGGATAAATGCAACTAATAATACTAAATAAATTATAACCTTCATCATATCTCTATTTTATAAGTTTTATCTTTCATTACTACTAATTTTCCTGGAACTGCCATTAGACGATCTTTAACATTATCTAAGAAAGCATCTAAGAGTAGAACTTCACCAAAACTTGAAATACTAATATAACATGTATCGAGATTATCAGTCCACCCAAAAAATACTTCTTCAGGATCTGCATTATCCCATGGAGTAAGCACTAAACGAGGCAATTCATCTTCTAGTCTTATTACAGTAACAACTTGTAAATCTTCTTCTAGATCATACAAGAATACATATCCAGTTACTTTTACATATTCCTCCGTTTCCATATAAGTTCTTTTAAGATTGGTAAAGATTTCTCCATATATTCAACTAAAATATCTTCAAGGTAAAAATATTCTCGATTCATTACTCCAAAAGAATTTCTAGCTATATGATATAATTCATGAGACCAAGTATTTAAAAGTTCAGATTTTGTCATTCTTTTTCTTTTTGGAATCATCATTATAAATTTTCTTTCTCCAGCAGTTGAATAAACCATACCATCTACTGGAGGAGGAGCTATCTTAATAATATTTTTATTTATTTTATCATAATAAGTTCTAAAAGTTGACATTACATAACTTAAATCACCCTTAGATAGTTTTCCAGAAATTTCTTTTTTTCTTCTCTATCCCTAAAAGAAGATCTTCTATGTGTATAAAATCTAAAAGTTGTTGAGAAACTAAATATCCAAAGATATAAGCTTCTGTTTCATCATCAACTATTCCTCGTGAGGAAGTGATTCTATTAACAAATCTACTAGTTTTTCTAAATATCCACTTTACCTTTTCTTTTGTAGTTAAACTTGACAAGATAGTGATTAAATAACTTCCACGATTATTAACAGCTAATTCATATCCCTCTGGCTTTGGTATAATCCCATATAAACCTCTAAAAGCCTCAAGAGAACAATGAATAGTAGTTAGTCTCGTACTAAATATAGGAATATCATAATATACACATTTAGAACCAACTTCCTTTCTTAAGTTTTCATAATAATTCTTTTTATTAAAAAATTCTGCTTCTTCTAATCGATTTAATAAATCTTTTAACATTTTCTTTTTTATTTTATTACATTATTAAGGATTTAAACTCTTATAATTGTTATGAATAAGAAAAGTATAAAAATTGAATATTATTATTGCACTGTTAAGACTAATAATAAATACACTTTTGTAATAATAGATAATAGAATTAGTCTCTTATTTCGAAATCGATTAAAGAGAATCTCATTTAATTATTTATTACACCATATAAAATATAAGGAGATTTGTTTTATTTATTATGGAAGATATGATACTGTAAAAATAAAAGAAGAAACTATATCTGGAATCAACTCAGAAGATATTCGAAAAGTTTTAATTAAAATAATAAAAACTACTACTGGACTTCTTAGTGTTAAAAAAGATATAGATAACCTCAATGAACTATATTATAATTATAAAAATTATCATGATAACTTTCACACCAAACTTTAGAGCTTATATAATAGAAACTCCTCTTAAACTAGTAGATATACATAATGCTCAAAATTATCTAACTTCTGAGGAATATAAAACAATATCAAATAGTTTTAGTGTATTTTCATTTATAGGAAATAGAAATAGAAATCGTCTTCTAGAAATCTCAAAGATTGTAAGTTTTTTAAAGGATAATAATCGCTTAGGTAAAAGTAAATACTATATTTCAATTACCTTAAGTAATTTTGAAAAACCATTTCGAAAAATCTGGACAGCAAAAAATATGACAAGATACATATATAGACTAGATTTAATAACAAAAGAAAGTTTTAGGTATTTTAAAAAACTTAATTTGGATATTATTACTATTGAAAAACCAAGTATTCCTGAAGAAGAATTTATTAGAATCATCCTATATAATTCTTTAGCAATAATAGAGAATTATGAAAAGGGATTAATAAACATAGATGATAATGCTGCTTATTATATGAGCAATTACAATTATTCTATTCTTAAACTATCTAGAGAAAAAGGTTTATTTTAGAAGAGAAAGAAAACTAACCAAGGATTTTATTTCCAAGGTTAGTTCTTTTTTTTATTCGCTTTTTGCAGCGTCATGTTTACATATTTTGATCAAGTAAATATATTTATTAACAGTTTCGAAAAAGTCATCTGTTCTGTTAATAATACCTGACCACATTAAATCATCTCCAGCTTCTCTTTTTATTCCAGTTAGTAATCCTCTAATATCTACTAAGAGATTTTCAAATTCTAATGCTTCTGGAAGAATAGGGCTTAATGTTCCTGGTTGAATAAATCCCCAGAGAGCTTGAGCATTTTCCATAAGAGCATCATCAAAATCTTGAAATTCACCATCAAAATCATCAATTAATTTATGGATGCTCATAGTGGGTGCTGAGAAATGCAGTTCTTTCAATCTCGTGTGTATTCCATGAAATTGATTCTCCAAATTTAAAATAAACTTATTATTCATAACTTTTTTAATTTATAAATGTTTTATTTTCATAAACTCTGATAATGTTGTTTGACTAACTCCTAACCTTCTAGCTACTTCTGCTTTACTCAATCCTTTCTCAAGTAATCTTGTAATTTCACTATCTTTTCCATCTAATTTACGCTTCCTAGGGATTCCAACAGGCCTACCTAATCTAACGCCATTAGATTTCATCATAGCTAATGCACATTTTGTTCTTCGACTTATTAATTCTCTTTCTTTTTGAGCACTAATTATATCAAAGAAAGTTTCATATACGGACAGGGAATCTTCTTTTATTATTTCCCCTTTCCAGATAGGTAAGATAGCAGCTCCAGTTAACATACAATGATTTATAATTGACATCACCATATATACATTTCTTCCAAGTCTAGAAATTTCAGTAACTAATATTAAATCCCCTTTCTTTATTCGATCTAATATTAATTTTCCAAGAAGTCTAGCACTAGGTTTTATAGCCCCTGAGATGCTCTCTTCTATCCATGCATCTACTTCAATTCCATTTTCCCTACAATACCTGTTTATTTCGTACCTCTGTACTTCTACTGTTTGTTTTTCTGTAGATACTCGTATATAACCATAAATCATTAGATAGTTTATTTTTTAGTTATTAATCAACTCTTCAAACAGAGTTTCTTATCAATAATTAGGCTTTCACTTAAAAAATAAAGCAAAAAGAGCATAAACCTTGAAATTCTTATATATGGACGAAAAATAAGCGCTAAAGTTTCTGTCTATAAAACAAATAGAAAAATTAACAATTTAGTGATTAAAAAAACAAGTAAAATTGATGCTAAAAAATTTAGTATGAATTCGGGTGAGTGTAAACGAGAAGCCACGAGTAAAGCTACTGAGAGGTAGTATAACATTTTAATAAAAAAAAATTAGTAGCTTTATGAATTACGGTAAAATCTTAAGCGTTGGCTTCAAAGTATTAGTTGCAGCAGTTGCAGGCGTAGCTGTATTTATTGGTGTAGATAAAATCAATACTAATAATGGCAATCAAAATGGTGGTTTTAGACAAAAAAGTATTCCTGACGATCCAAGTTTCTCTTCAGGATCAGAGTTTCAATCAAATAACAATACTCAGATCCAACAAGTAAAGAGAGATAGGAATGATAGTAATATTGTCGAGAAAATGAAAAATGTTCAGGATACTTGTGGAAGATTATTTACTTTCGTTCAATCATTGACAATGGTAGTAGATAATTTTAGCAGAATATTTAGAAATGATGGAAATAGTTATCTAAGTCAACCTTACTATGGTGACCCTTGGGGATATCGACAGCCTATTGATATGGGAAATGGCGTTTATTGGAATAGAATATCTCCATACATCATTGAAGCTTCGTCAACACCAGATCCAAGATATTATGGTCGATTATAAAATCTTAAGGAAAGGAAGGACTAAAGATTAATTAATTGCTACACCACCCAATAAAGAAGAAATATATATGTACGTTGTATAAAAATGCCTTCCGAAAATAATAAATTTATTATACAACGTACTTATGAAAGAACTTGTTATGCCATAGGAAATTATCCTATGGTTTTTATTTTTCGCTTCAAAACCTTATTAGTGTACAAAATAAAAGAGAAGTATGGAAAAAGAATTTGTTGTATATGGGAAAAAGAAATTTAACCCAGAGAAATTCAGAAAAATTAAAAACAGAAAAGGATGGTGTAAACCTAAAGCTGGATTATGGGCTTCTCCGATAGACTCTAAATGGGGATGGAGAGATTTTATAATATCTGTAATGGAATCCTGGAAGAAAGATCTACAAACATATTTTAAATTCAAACTTTCTTCTACAGCTAAAATTTATATCATTGATACATTAGAAGATTTATATCAAGTACCGTTTAAAAGAATATTAAAACTTCAACCTGCTCTTTCAGATTATTTAATTGATTTTGAAAAGATGGTATCCGAAGGTTATGATGGAATATTACTTACAGAGAATGGTCAAAATGAAACTAGAATGCCTGAGTTTAGTGGATTATACTATAACGGAAAAAGTTTTAATCTTTATGGTTGGGATGTAGAATGCTTATTAGTACTTAATCCTAGGTGTATAGTTCCAGTAAATTCACTAAAAAGAATCAACTTAAAGAATGGAAGGAATGCATGGAAGAAGAATGTAGTGATAGCAAGAACACAAAAATCTATATCTCAAGATGATCCTGAAATTTTAGAATGGAAAGGAGAAACAGAAGATACAATGATACTAGAAAGAGGATCAACATACGGTTCTAAAAAAGCATTTATCAGATCTCTCAGAAAGTTACAATATAAGATCGGAGATGATCCAACTTCAAAATTTATCTTGAAGTAAAAAAAGAATAGAGAAGAAACTTTAATTGTTCTTCTCTTTTTCTTTCTTCTATCTATTATATAGTCTGATTATCATATTCTTCTTTAGTTAATAAACTTCCTGAAAGATAATCATAAGCACTGATTAATTTAACAGATTGTTTAAAAGAATGAATCTCTTGTATTCGAAGTTCTCGTCTTTCTATGTCAAATACCTCTAGGAATTTAACTTCAAACCATGCAAGTTCTATCACATCAAGATCTTTCCAGTATATAATATCTCCTGGTTGTAAAGAATCTATAAACTTCTGTACTTTCTTTTCTTCGGCTAGAATTTTTAATAAACTTTCTACTTCTACTATATTTTTTTGACTTGATCCTATTCCTATAATTGGATTAAATCTTCTTTTAATTCCAATAGATAATAATCCTATATCACCTCTTTTCATTATAATCTTTAATTAAATCGTTATACTTTTCTGGTATTTTCCCAAAATCTATATCTTTATATACTTGACCTATTCCATCTTCCATATATCTCAAAGAAAACATTAATTTCATAATCTCAATGTAACTATCTTTTGTATATCTAGGATCAGAACTGAGAATATATTCAAATTTTAAATTATCCTTAAAATAATTCTCGATTAAATATTTTTCAAATTCTTCAGGAGATAAACTACATAAATCCTTGGACTTATCACCGAATAATTTACTCGGCGCATTACATTCAAGAGTTCCAGTTATAGGATTAGTTGTAAATATAAAATCTATATCAAAATCAGATCTAGTATTTACATGCCTATAATCAAATCTAGGCGCCGAGGAATGTCTTTCGGTGATATCCCAAAATGAATCATAACACTCATAAAAATCATACTTCATAAGAATTGGTTTAAAATTTTTCATAAAGTATTCTAAGTTTCTATAATGTGCTCTAATAGTTCCTAATTCATGTTCGGTTGGGTTCTCTGATATCCATAATACTTTCTCAAAATTATCTTCGAACTCTTTACCTTCTACTATTATTCCAGTTCCTTCATCACAAAAAGAATTAGTCTTTTCTGGATAAGTAATCAAAGTCTTAAACCATGCTCCTGTGACTTCTACTCTCGAAAAATCAATCTCAAATTCAGTCCCTTCAGGAAGAGATTCTAGTTCTTTGGTATATTCTTCTGTATATCTTGTAAATAATGTAACATGCCCTAAAGTATCTTTCTTTTCTAAATCGGTATACTCTAAGTAACCACATATAAATTGATTTCCTGCAGAACTATATCCTCGCTGTACTAAGAAATCTATATAATCTTTAGCAGTCTTCATCTTTAAAAAAGTCAGTTAAATAAATAAATGTAAATGTAAGTGTAGTCCAATTATCTATACCACTAATAGTACTATATCCAGATATAATAACAGGATACTTGATTGGTAAGAAATAAGGATTTGTATATCCCTTAATACAATCATTTTCTGGACCATAGTATTCAAGATGAAAATTGTATAGTTCATTTAGTTTTTTATAAAACTCAAGCCATTCTTTAGGAGACTCTATTAGTTTTTTCATGCTCAAATCCATTATTTAATATTCCCAACCATTCTTCTGTTTTTTGTACATCTCTCTTCATCTCGGAAACATTCATCCAAGAAAAATAGAGAACAATACAATCTGGATAATCCTCCCTAGTTCTAAATACTGAAAATTCTATCTTATCACCTATCGACATCTCTCCATAAAATAAAATTTTTCCAGAATCAGAAAACTTAGAATATGTAAATGAACAATCTGAATTATTAATCATGAAATTTCCATGTTCTGTCGGAAATAGCTCACATAGACCATATTTTATTTCATTATATACTTCACGCTTTTTTGTCATACATTAATAAGTTTTATAATTCTTTCACGTATAGATATAGGAATTCTATCAATCTCAACAATACAAGGATCAGATAATAATTTTTCTGCCTCTACATAACCTTGACAAACAGATATTATTCCGGCCGCGTCTTCTATAATTGTTAAAAAAGCATAATACCTCGAATATGTATAAGTTATATTTTGAACTTTTATATATGTATTTCTTTCAATAATATCACCGGCCGTATTTTGATCCTCCACAGTTCGATAATAAACAGATCCTATTGTAACGCCTCCTAAACTCGACTTCATCAATTCAAAATAAGTCCTAGTATAACCTAGAGAAGGAAGAATGGAATCTAAAGGCGTTTTCCATGTTTCTTCTAATTCTTCTTGTGTTGTATAAATTTTTGCATCCCTAAGATTAATTTTTGCTGGATCTAATATTATTAACATAAGTCATTGATATAAAAAGAGCCCAAGAAAATTATCCCCAGGCTCATTATTTTTTCTCTATTCCTAACGTATCTTTGCATAACTGAATTTCGGCCGGATCACCAGTATGTTTTCCTAAGTCGTCTGAAATTTTAATACATTTAGACCACTCACGTTTAGAGTTAATTCTACACCTTGACAATTTCATTACTATATTTGCTGGCTTAACTCCAGGAATATCACACATTAAATTTGTACCTATCCCAAAAGAACATCCAACTCTACCCTTACAATATTCTTGTAATTCTAAAGCCTTCGGAAAATCTAAAGCATTACTAAAGATTATATCCTTGTGAAGTGGATTTACGCCAAGTTCTTTAAAACGTGCTATTGCCATTCCAACATACTTAAATTCATCTCCTGAATCACATCTTACACCGGAAATTAATTGCGCAGTATCTTTTGGTAAATTCTCAAAAAAGATTTTACTTCCGAATGTATCTGTTAAAGCAATTCCAAGATAACCATGATATACTTTATTCCAATTTTTCATAGTTAAGAAATTGGCTTCCTTATATCCAAATAAAGCTCCATGAAAGGAGTACTGTTCATGGGCAATAGTCCCTAGAGGAGTCATACCATATTTCATTGCAAGATATACATTACTAGTTCCAGTCGTATAAATTGCTTTCTCCTTCACACGCTTAATAACGGCATCCTGTATATTAAAAGAATATCTACGTCTAGTTCCCATATCACCAAACTTCATGGAATTTTGATTAGATATTTCAATTTTTTTATCTAATCTTTCTATAATTTCTTCCATGTTAATTGTATTATTCTCTCGTTTATGTAATAATTCAGACACTATTGCCAAAATCATTACTTCGTAGAGAGTCGCACGATACATCTTATCTGTAACAGTGATATGAAGATGTTTTTCAGAATCTAACCAGACTTTTATTTTATCTGGATCAAATCTCCAGGACTTAAGAAATTCAAAATAAAATTCACTTATATATGGTATTTTCTTACAACACCATTTAAACTCTTCTTCAGTTAACGCTAAAGATTTAGTTGCGTAAAATTCTTGTTTAAGTTGATCCACGAAATCCTCATCAAATTCAAGGTTATTTCTATCTATAAAAGTAAATTCACCCTCTGCCTCTGGAAATAACGTGGCATAAACATAAGACATTGATAATTTGTATAAATCAGTGTCTAAAATTGATTTTACAATTCCCATAATTTTTTCAATTAATTTTATTTATATAAGTTTTCATATCATATATAAGAATTTGAGGACCTGAGAAAAATAAAGAGGGAAATTAATCCCTCTTCTAAACAACTACTTTCTTAAATCCATTAATAAATGATTTACCGAATTTTACTAGTTCTCGATCTCTAGCTACTAAGGCTAATCCTAAAATAAATGGAACTTGTAAATTTTTTATTATCTCTTTATACCAAGGATCGATAATATCACTCTTAATGCAATATTTTCTCATTGACCCATAAAGTTCCTTAATCGCCTTGCTTTGATATTTTAGGTACTTAGTTTTTTCTAATAATTTTTTAAACCTCGCTTTTAATGCAAAGACCACTCTTGATTTCTCAATAAATTCGTCTTCAGTAATTGTTCCTTTTTCAAATTCAAGTTTTACCTGTTTGAAATTAATCTTTTCAAACTTAACTTTTAACTCTTGAAATTCTCTTCTGATTTTTTCTCTATTTGTCTTTTTCATACTATAAAAATTTAAAACTCCCTAAGCTTTTTATTATTGCTTAAGGAGTATGTTTTTTCTCATATATAAGGCTTTGAAGGAAAATAAAAAGGAGAGGAATAAAAATTCCTCTCCATACATAATAATTTTAGATTTCAAACAAGTCGAGAATATCCTTCCAACATTTTATAGTTGTTATGTCAAATGATTTTGTAAACTTTTCTCTATACTCATCTATAGTCAGTTCTGTTCCAACGGTTTCGCCTCTATAGGTTTCCAACCAAGCGGTAAATTCGTTATTTCCCTGATCTTGAGAATGTTTTAACATAAAGAGTGTCCTACATACTCTTTTTGGTTTAATTTCTGTTTGCTCATCTAAACTTTTAATTACAATAATCGATCTTACGCGATTATTACAATCTTTCGGCATGAATAGTTCTCTTAAATTCTCGCCGAATTGATTTTCGATATCATCTTCTGATACATAAAATTTTGATCTACCATGAACTCCAATTTGAACTAGAGTTGCATAATAATTGTTCTTTTGCTCTTCTTGGCCTTCTAATACTGCTGACCAAAGTTCTTTTAAATTTTTCATAATTATTATTTTTATTTGCCTTCTATTTGCTTCAGGCATTGCGTTATTATTGTCTCAAAAAGTAAAAAAGACATAGTATATCTAATTTAAAAGATATATTATGTCTTTAGATAATATCAGATATTTCTATCTTTTATTACATATATAAGGCTAATAGGGTTTCTTAGAAGGTATTATTTTTTCTTTCTGCACAGTGATATAGAATTCGATTAAAAACTAGTTCCGCCTAAAAATGTTTCAAAGCCTTATATATGAAGAGAAAATAAATGAGCTAGCTCCTAAAGTATATATTGCAGATATACAAAAGAAGCTAGCATTAATTTTTTAAAGTTAAAGAAAAATTCATAGAATAAATTTAATCCGTAGAAAAAGGTGTAATTAAAATGATTATTTCTATGAATAATAAAGAAATTATTCAACATATCATCATTGCAATTATCATGACACTAATGATGATATTTCTAGAGGATGATAACATTCTCATAGATATATTCAATCACGCTATTGCTTTGGCAAGAACAAAAATAGAGTGTGATAAATTAAAAAATAAAAGAGTAGATTAATTCTTTTACCCTAGGACTTAAACGGTTCTAGGGATTTTATTTTTTCTTTAACTTCATTATTAAGGAACTCAACCATCTGTAAGAGCAAAATCAACCTCTCTTAGGATAGTGGGTTATTTTGGCTCATTTTATAGGTTAAGATGGCTAAAAACATCAAAAATAACCCACATTTCGCTACCTTTTTCTAATGTATGCCTTATATATGTATAGAGTTGTTTAATCTTTAATTTTATTGTGTTATGAAATATAGAATTAGTGAGTATTGTAAAGTTCAAAAAATTTCAAGAGGTACAGTGTATAGTTGGAAAGAAAAAGGTATAATCTCAATGGAAACAGATAGACAGGGTAGAGTCTGGGTCATTGAAGAAGATCCTAAGAAACTTAATCCAACCGTAGCTATATATACACGCTCTGAAGAAAAAGAAGAATTAGAAAAGCAAAAAGAGAGATTATTACTATATTGTTCAGCTAAAGGATATGTAGTAGATCAAGTAGTCGAAGAGAATATTGGACTAGATTCAGAAGATACACCTGAATTAGAAAAATTACTATTATCTTCGGCCATTGATATTATAGTAACTGAAGGAAAGGACCGAATAAGCCTGAGTTCTTTCGGTCTAATATCTAAGTTACTTGAATCTGCCGGCCGAAAAATAGAAGTAACTAATCTCTCTTCAGGACTTACAGCAAAAGAAAAAACAGAATTAATTAAAAAACTTAAACTACAATGAGTAAGTATGATGATATATTCTTATCTACAGAAACTATTCAAGATTTTATAGATAAGAATAATATAAAAAATAAAAAAGATCTACAAAATAGATTTGGAAGTATATATAATATTTTTAGGAAAGATCCGAGAAAAGATAATATAATATTTCCAAACCCTCAAGTGAATTATTCAACGGTAACTTTAGATCAAGTACAAAATTTAATTGACTCTGAAGGAATAAAATCTTCATACGAATTTCATAAAAAATATAGAAGATTATTTCGAAAATGTAAAAATGAATTACATATTTTAGATAAATTAGTATTTAAAAGAAAACCAAAAAATATATTTAATCATTGGAAAGATATTGATACTATTGAAGAATTTCAACAATTTATAAACGATAATAATATAATTGGGAAAGGTGATTTTAATAAACGATTTAGAGGATTATGGCAAAAATGCAGAAATAAAGGATTTTTAAATAAATTATCATTTCCCAGATCAATATATGGATCTTCTTGGGAAATGTATGTATGCGAATCAATAAAATTAAATCTGAAAATACAAAACTTAGAAATTCAGAAACAATTTACTGAGTGCATTGATAAAAGACCATTACCTTTTGATTTATATTTTATATATAATAACAGAAAAATACTAATAGAAGTACAAGGACCTAGACATTTTATGCAAATAGATTATCATAAAGATGGATTTAATGAAGATGAAGTATATAAAAAATTTCTAATATGTAGAAAACATGATATAATAAAAAATAGATTTGCGAAAAATAACTCTATTGAAATCTATTATATTTCATTAAATACCAATTTATCAAATTATGATTACCCATATTATATTTATCATAATATAGATAAATTAATTTATGATATTAAAAACAACCAACCATTAGGCATATAAACCTTATAGATGGGAAGATAACATAATTATATCTTCCCACTATTTATAATGAAAATATATTTAATATTAAAAAAAAATTTAATAAACTAAATTTTATTTTATGGAAGAAAATAGTAATGAAATTAGAGTTTTAGACATTATTGAAGCGATTAGACGTCGCCCTGGTCAAAATACAGGCCGTTTAAGATAGTAATATCTTAAATTACTAGTAAGTAAATTTGGTGAAAGACCTTAGAGAATTAGTATCTAAGTAATCTAATACCAAGCTAATAGTCTTAGACTTTATCTAAGTAATTTATTAGTATAACGAATAAAGACTTACTAACCATAAAAAATAATATGGTTAAATTTATATTCTGTTCTATAATAAATCTTATTATAGTTAACAAAAAGATGTATATCGGCGGCGTTACTAATGCAGATATCTTAATGAAAGAAGTTTGGGATAATTCAGCGGACGAGAGTGTAAGCTGTAGTCATTGTGATAAAATATTTATCGATCAGAATTGGAATGGGTATTCTATTGTCGGAGATAATGGAAGAGGAATTCAAATTTCAATGTCGAAAGATAAACCAGGACAAACTTCTTGTGATACCGCAGTTAGTTATGCACACTCTGGAAGCAAATTTCTAGATACTAATGTAGCTAGAAGTGGTCAATTGGCCGTTTAGGATAGTGATATCTTAAATTACCAGTAAGTAAATTCGGTGAAGGAACTTGGATAAATCCAAGAAAATCTAATACCGAACTAAGGATAATAAAATTTCTTAGTGTAACGTATAAAGACTTACCAAGATAATAAAATATCTTGAAATTATATACTGATCTGTATGAGAAATATTTTCATATAGTTAACATATATGCAAAACGGGATAGGATTAACGGCAGTAAATTCAACGTCGGAAGAATTTATTATAATGTCTAAAGTAACTCAAGAAAATTATAATACTTCTTTACCTATTGTTGAGGAGGTTTGGAATTCTTATGGTCCAAGATCCAAGAAAGATATTTTTTATATTGTAGCTTATAGAAAAGGAAAAAAAATTTATGAAGGATGTGATAAATTAGATAACCTTGAGAAAATGATCTTCGGAGCTTCTGGACAACCATATGAACCACTTCCTCGAGGATTTAGTACAATTACAATGTTTAAACCTGATCCAGAAATATTTGAATCTACTAATGCAAATATTCCAATTAAAAATATTCAATACTTTCTTCTTATTCAAGAGAAATTATATAAAAAGAAAGTAGAGGTAATGGCTAATAAAATATTAGTTAATGGAACATTTAAGCCGTATCAATTTGAAATATTTAAAACAATAATTCCGGCTGATACTAGTAAAAATAGTTCTGTAACTATATATACTACTTTTGAAGTTGATCCAGAACTTGGACAAAAAGTAGAAGCAGGATCGGCATGTGGTCTTTCAGTGGATCAAGGAGTTCATATTTCATATATAGAGACTTGTTATGAAGAGGCATTAAAAAATGAATTTAAAATAAAACATAGATATCTTCTGAATGGACTTAGAATCTGTATTATAGTTATAGCTGGCGACCTTGTTTACTCTTCTCAAACTAAAGAACGTCTAAAATCAATATCTAAAGTAAAACAGTCTGATTTTGGAGATATTACTAAAGAATTTCAAAAGATATTCAGAAATAATCCAGAATATTGGCAAGAACATGTAGCTAGGTTAAACTACTTAGCTGATTCAATGAAATCTCTTAGTGCATCCGAAAAAGCGCAGAAAATGATTGATGACGCTCAGGGAAGAAATATGTTTAAGTCAAGGGTTGAATTAATAGAGGGTTTTAGTGACGCAACTGGAAAAAACAGATGGGATTGTGAATTATTCCTCTGTGAAGGTCTAAGTCCAGCAGGATCACTAAAAAGTGGAAGACATAACACTCAGTTCCACGCAGTACTCCCGTTAAGAGGTAAGATACTTTCGGTGCTAGATAAGACTGTAGATCAGGCACTAGATAATAAAGAAATTCATACTATATTCAAAGTAATTGGACTTGGTATGGATGTAAATAACGTAACAAAGGATGCAAAATCTTTTGAAGAAGCTTATGAATTGATAAAAAAATACAGCCGTTATGGTAAAATTGTTATCGCAGTTGATGCGGACCCTGATGGCGAACAGATAAAAAAATTAATTCTATATTTATTTGGAAAATTCGGAAGATTTTTGATAGATTTTGGAATGGTTTATCAAATAATGTCACCAATATTTGAACAAGGTGATAAAAAGTTCTATCCTGGAGATCCATTACAAGATAATGGAATATTTCCGATAGGATTAGATCCGAGTAAACCATTTTTTCGCAGAAAAGGTCTAGGAGCTTTTAATTCTGAAGATATTTATGATATCTTTTATAATCCGGCAACTAGAAAATTAATTCAAGTAACTCCGGATGGTTTCGACTATAGTATGAAACTGACAGAAGATATTGAAGAAAGAAAAAAACTATTATTTGATGCCGGAATTATAACTAATCCATATGGATTCACAGACTTATAAATATCCAAATATTCCAGAAGTTAAAATAGTAATATTACTTGGTGAACCACAAAATATATGTTGTGATAGAGCTAAGAAAATATTAACTAATAAAAACTCTGGAATTTATAGATTAATGAATAAGAAGAAAAAAGAATTCATAAATCTGTATCTGAATGAAGGAGATTTAGTAATGATTTCATATTCATTATTATTTCAAGGATATATTACAGTTACCAATTTAGAAAATAAAAAGAGTATGAAATTTAGCATTCCGGAATTAAATATCTTATATTATTATTTCGGAGAATTTAAAATAATTGATAATGGATTTACAGATTTATATAATTAATGGTATTGAAACTAGTAGGGATGTATTACCAACAATGAAATATTTAATTAAAGTAATTTCTAAGATGGGTAAAAATACCTACTACGTAAGTAATAAGAAAAGAGAAATATTTTTAGATGGAATTAACCTAGGAGATATGATTCTTCTAGAAATTCCTCCTATTCTTGAAAGTAGTGCACAATCAGGAATGAGATCTGTAAAAACTAAGATAACAAATCTTAGAAGTAATAAATCAATAATAGTTCCTGGAAGTGCAATTGATGAATTTTGGGATGCTATGAAAGAAATACAAGTAATAGATCATGGAAACATTTAAAATGGGAAGTTTCAATACACAAGAATTACCTACAGTAAAATATACAGTTCAGGTAATTTCAATGGACAAATGTATTGAAATGAGCTACAGTACGAGTAAAACTTTTGAAAAATTTATAAGAGATATTAAACAAGGAGACCTAATTCTTCTAGAATATCCACCAATAGTTATATCTAAAAGTGGAATTGGAGGAGGAATTATGTCTTTCTCAATAAAAATAACAAATCTTAATTCAGAGAAATCGATTTCAGTAAAAACAGGAGTATCTGAAGATTTTTGGTATAATTTAGATGAATTTAGAATAATTGAATAATATGGCTAGAAAAAAGAAAGAAATAGAATTACCACAAATTACACAAGAAGAATTAATTCAACAAAAAGCTATTGGAGAAATAGCAAGAGATGCTTTTTTAGATTTTGGTAATTATATTAATAATCAAAGACATACAGCATTTATACAAGATGGTTGTAAACCTAGTTATAGAAGATTAATATATTCAGCTCTTCAATTTCCAAAAGGGAAGATGATACCTAGTACTACAGTAATTTCAAGTGTAGCAAACTATCATCCTCATAGTCTTTCCGGTATTGAAGAACTTAATGCTAATCTCGTACATACTGGAGTTTTTGAAGGTCACGGTTCATGGGGATATACGGAAATAAATGGTGTATACAATCAGTATGCCGCTCCTCGATATACAAAACAAATGGTTTCAGATGTATACAATAGAGTACTTGGAGAATTGTGGAAAGAGGTTCCTATGGTAGAATCGCCAGTAGGACCAATGGAAATATCTTATCTTCCACTTCCTATACCTCTTTGTCTTTACATGAAAACATCGGTAACTGGTCTGTGCATAGGTGTTAAGAATGATTATCCGAATTTTAGTCCGAAATCATTATACCAAGCCTATATAAATAATAACCCGTTACTCCTAGAACCGAATGCAAACTTAATAATTGACAAAGAAAATTCAGAACTTGATAGATTATGGAAAACAGGTAAAGGTAGAGTAATATATTCATACAAATTAACAAGAGTAACTGATGATTTTGGTAATCCAGGAATATTATTTGAAGGAGATACTTTCTTATTTACACCTAATTTTAAAAAGTTTAAAAAACTTGCAGAAGAAGGAAAAGTATATATGGAAGATCTTACTGATATTAATGGTCCTAAAATGGTAATATCTAAAGTTCCAGGAGCAAGAGGAATATCTATTGAAGAAATTGAAGATCTAGCAAGAAAGTGTTGCTATAGTGCTACAAACTACACAACAAACGTAACTACTGGATCCACAATGTTTCGAATTGGTTTATATGATTGGTTAGATTATACTTATAAAAATTACATAGATCTAATTGTAAAAGTAAATCAGAAGAAGATAGAAAAAACTACTTTTGATATTGCGGTTTTAGAGGCTATTCCATTAATTTCGGATTATATATTAAACAAAAATCCAAAAGCAACTGACGAAGAGATTATGAAAGTATTTGGAATGCCTCAGGAAATAGTTAGTTCTGTTATGTCAAAGCCTATCAGTTACCTTAGAAAAAATAAAGATACTTCGGATCGTATAAAAGAGCTCAAGACAAGATTGAAAGAGCTTAAGAAATTCGATCCGGTAGCATATACTGAACAAATTATTAATCAACTTTAAAAAATATAAGATATGAAACAAGAAAAATACCTAGTATCAGAGATGTTTGATGATGAAGCTATGGCAATTGATTGGAAATATGTACCTGAATCATTTCTCCCTAAAATATCAAAAAACCTATATAATGTATCAGCAGTAAGAGAAGATGGGACAATAGTAGAAAGGACTGTTATATTCATTAAGCCAGTTGATGTATTTGTTAGGGATGTAGATCTTACTGAATTTGCTGGGATATTACTAGGGAAGGAGATAAAAAAATGAATTCCGTATATTATGGGAATGGATTAGATGCTTTTATCGAGGCTATTTACTTACAAGAAGAGATAGATCCTTCGGTAGGTAGTCTAATTCACGTTAACCCAAAGAATCCAACATATATAACCGGAAAGATAGTGATAATTAATACGGCCGACTACTCAATGGACAAGATAGCGACTCTGGTAAGGAATAAATGTAAAGTTATTTCTAGAATATCAGAACCAGGAGAGTATCAAGGAGTCGAAGTTTGTCCATATATTCTTCGGCCGTGTTTTGATGTGATATGGAATGGGAGAATGAAAGAGATAAATACCCATGCCGAACTAGATAAATTTTTAGAAGGAGATGAAGATGAATGGAGTATGACTTTCCCGGACTACAAATTATATTTTCCTAAACTAACAATATGGGATAAGAAGATTGTAGTAGATGAATATGGAAACTTGACCGGACTTGGATGGATTTTACAACAGACAGGAGTAAATCTAATCGAAGGTACTCCATTTAATGACTTAGATCTGGTAAAAACAAAAAAGCTAGATTTCATGTCTTAAGAAGAAAAATAAAAGAAGGAGACTTTTTACAGTTCTCCTTCAATTTTTTTTATTTCCTGATTCTTAAATTTTTTACTCTATCTACAGAAATGAATTTATTATCTCCTATAATTTTCCCAGATAATACAGTTCTAAGTTTTTCTCTCATCATATCTATATCATCTTCAAGAGATCGAAATGTCTTAGAGAATTCAATTAACACATTCTCATCAAAATACATTAAATGTAAGATCCCATATTCAATTATAGACGGACTCAACAAAACCGCCAAACCTTTCCTCATAACATCTTTTAACTACCTGAATAGTTTTCGGAAATCTCAATAATTTAATTCTTTTCTTTTTCTGTTTATTTAAGAATCTTTCACTAACATTTACAGTACTAGAAGTTACCTCTTTAGATAATGATGAATTACGTACCTTCCCTCCACTTCTTTCACCTATAAATCTTTGGTATAGATCTACTAGGTCTTTTCTTACGAATCCTCTATAAGATTCATCGATTAATTCTTGTTCAATTTTCATTTCTTTTAAGTTTGTTTTTCATGTAATAAACTACACATATAAGGCTCTTAAGGTCTAAACCTTATAAATAGAAATAAAATTAATATAACTTATGAATACAGACCTAATTAAGATATTTGCTATGGGATGCAAATATTATGCAGAAGAGATTGAACAAGGATATATCATTCCAACGTATCTTTTAAAAGAAGATAACACTCACATCTCTATTATTAAAAATAGAAGAGATGCTCTTATCGCTAATGAAAGTAGTTTTTCAAAAAAGTTTGAAGAAGATATAGAAAAAATAAAAAATGAATTAACGCAAGAAAAAGATTTTACAAAGTATATAAAAGAATTTCCCGTTCCAATAATGGATAGAGAGCTCTGGAAAGAAATATTAACTAAAGAGAAAGTTCCAAAAACTCGAACAGAACTTTGGGAGAAACATTATATACTTTCTGATTATTTCTTTTATAAAGCGAAATTCATTGTAGAAATTGATTCTAGTTTTCATGATGAAAAAGCTATTGATGATAGAGTTAGAGATACTTATATGTACTTCAAATATGGTCTTCCTACATATCGTTTTTATGAATATGGAAAAAGTACTATAGTAAGAGGTAAATTCTATAAATCTATCAAGAAAAATATTAAAAATAGTTATAGTAGTTTATCTGGATTAAATGTATATAATAACTATATGTTTGATTTTTCTGATATAATTGTTAATAACTTTATCATTAGTAATAAAGGAGCCTTAGAATTCATAGATAAACTTTATAGATATATCGGAGGTTATAATAATTTTAAGTTTAGAAAAGGAATAATACTAACTTTGAGAGATATTTATAATATAGATTCGAGAAATTTTGGAGTATTTACTAATAAAGATCAATTAAATATGTTCCTAGATAATATAATAGGAATAATGAGATCTGTTTTTAAAGTATCATTACATATTCACCAATCTATGTTATATACAATAGAAGAAGTATTATGGGCACTTTCTGAAAAAACAAACACATCTAGATGGGATAATATAAGAGGAACTAAAATCCCCTATTGGATAACTCGAATATTTGGTAATCCAGAACAAAATGATAGAGTTAATTGGAACAACATGGAAAAAGAAAAGATAGATGATAATATACAAGAATTAATAAATAATCTACAAAAATTTGGGTATTTCTAAACCCCTGAAATTCTTATATATGGTAGAAGATAGAAATTTTATATACCTCTAAGGTCACTGTAAAATTCTATAAAGGTATTTGTAATTATTATCTTTGGGAAATACTCATGATAGTTAAGAAATTAACTATTAGAACTTCAAAAAGATATACCCTTGTAGCGATAAAGGTTAGCTAAGATAAATTGAACTTAAAGTAAGTACGACTTTTTGGAATATTTATCAGGTCAGGTAGTGGATTGCGAAATAAGTTTGGTCCATTACCATTTTTTTCAGAAGAAATTTCTAAACCCCTGAAATTCTTATATATGAAAGAATTAGGTGTTCGGTCCGGGCGGAAGTCACGGGTAGCCTAACCTAAATTAACTATATGCTTATGATAGTTAACATTTTCTTATAAGCTACCTTGTTGTATATGGTTAACAGTGTAGGAGGATTAAGTAGTTAATTTCATGCTAAAGTCCTACAAGTAGATGGAAGAATAATAGATAAGTAATTTTACAAGAGTACATAATCAAGTAAAATGAAAAGGTCTTGAAATTCTTCTATTGTTTTTTTTCAAAAAGAAAAATAAAGGCAAGAGAATTAAACTCTTGTCTTTTTTAATTTAAAAAGTTTTCCAGCAAATATCCAAGCTATCTCGGATATAAATTCCTCTTTTGATGAATATTTAGAGAGATTTTCAGAAACTCTTGATATCTCAGGGCTCATCTTCCTCCACTTTGAATATTTTTTCGGAAATGTTGATATAAGATGACCTATAATATTATCAACTTTTTGAAGTGAGTTCTTAGAAAATTTATGAGACTCATCAAAAAATATATAGGAGTTTATTAATTGTAGCCCTATCCCAATTAACATTCCTCGTTCGACTGGTTTTGTATCTTCTCCCCAAGAAAAGTATCGATTTAAACGTCCTGCTGAATTTACTTCTGGATCATCTAATATCTTAAGAAATTCTAAAAACGGTATAAGACTTCTTTTCATTTATTTTCTTAATTGTAAAAATCTTCCCAATAAAAAATTTAACTACTTCCTTTAAGATAACTTCATCACTTCCATAAAGTAGATTAGATGAGTCTAAGTCTATATATCCCCACTTACTATATTTTTCTGGATATAATTTTATTAATTCATCTATAATCCTATTAATGCTAGGAATGCTTAATCTAATAAAACTTCCTCCAGCTCCTTGAATTTTTAAACTAAGAATATAAAGATGAATGTCTGCCAAACGAGATATTAAATTTTAAATCAACATAATTTCTGTTTTATCTCTATATTGAAGTGAACCCCTAGAATCAGAGTATTTATTTTTATACTCTTCTAGATTTTCTAAGAATTCAGGATACGAAATCATTATTCTTTCCATATCTCTTAAGTGTTATTATTTTTCCCACTAAATTATCTTTAAGCCATATTGCTAAATCTTCCTTAGTTTTTATACTACTCACACTATTAAGATCGACTTCATTAGACCATCCAATCAACTTTGTGTGATATATTATAAGGTCGTAGTAAACTGTATCTAAACTAGCTGCATACTTACACAAAGAATGAATTAAAATAAACTTATGGTAATATTCATCAGCATATTTAATTGTATGAAATCTTACTTCTAAGTATTTTGCAATTTTTCCTCCGTTTTCTAAAATGTCTATTATTGATATCATAACATATATAAGGTTTTGTGTTTCTATTATTTTCCAAACCTTAAAAACCTTATATATGTAAAAAAAAATAACGACAGGAAAAATCGACTGTTGTTTTCTTTTAAATTTTCATGTATTAAACCTGGCTTGTGAAAGTCGGGTTTATTTTTTCTTCTCCTTAAAAAGAAAAAGAGAAGATTAACTCTCCTCTTCTTTTGATAATAAATCGATAACTCTAACTTTATTTTTTCCATATCTCTTAACTGTTATCAATTTTCCGACTAAATTACATCTTAACCATTCTTTCAAATCCCCTATTGTTTTAATCTTCGCATAACTTCTAGTATTAACTTTCCCTCTCCATAAATCTACACCCTCTAGAGCAGTGGCAAATGTTAATTTCTTTAAAGTTATTATTGCTCCATTAGATACTGTCTCGGCAAGAAGAATTAGAGAAATTATAGCTTTTAATTCTGGATCTTTCGTACGATTAAATTTACTTACTAGATTAAACTCAGCTCGATTTTCTAATATTTCCTCGAAGTCTGCAAAACTTATCATTATTTTCATATCATAAGTAAGGATTTTGCTCTTCTCTGCCCAGGTGAATCTTATATATGATAAAAAATAAAAGAATATGATTACAGAAGAAATTATACAAACAACAAGAAACTTAATATCCGAACACTTTTCTGATATAACATTTATAGAAGAAGGACATAAGTATTTTATAGGAACTGAAGAATACACACCAGTTTCTAATATAATCGAAAACTTTGTTAGACCCTTCGATAAACATACAATCTCAGAACGATATGCAAAAAAGAATGGAAGAACTCAAGAAGACGTCCTCAGAGAATGGAAATATAAAAATGTAAAATCAGTAACACAAGGAACGAAGTATCATGAATTTGGAGAGGCAATGACATGGATAAAATGTGGTTACCCTGAATTAATTCCGACCAATATCCGAAGGCAATATATTCCAGAGGAGGGTTGGTTAATTCCCTTCGCACCTAAAGAAGAAAGTATCCTCAAATTTTATTCTGAGTTGCCGCCTTCGATAATTCCGGTCGGTGCAGAATTCAGGATGTCATCAAAGTATATCCCGAAAATTAATACTAAATTTTGTGGAACTACCGACCTTCTATTCTACTATGATTCCCCTGATAACCCTGGATTTATTATAGGAGACTGGAAAACAAATGAAGAGCTTACGAAAGATTATCAGAGGTCGAAGGGAATCACAATGTATCCTCCCTTTGATGATTTAATAGATGAACCCCTAGGACATTATACCCTACAATTTAGCATGTATCAATTAATGTTAGAATCAATTGGCTTAAAGATCCTGGGGAGAAGATTAATTTGGCTTAAAGGAGATGGAACATACGAAACTATAAAGATCGATAATGTCTCAGATAAACTTCTTAAAATACTATAATTCTAATCAAACTACACTGGTCCGAGATGGATAGGTGTAGTTTCTTTTTGTTGTACCTGAAAGAAAAAAGAGAGAAACCTTAAAAGTCTCTCCCTATATTTCCTAAAGTGATACAAATCCATCAAACCTATAATAAGCTATATAAACCGTCTCGCCGTTGTGTTCATGACGTTCTTTAAACTTAGACAACCTAAAAACCACATTCCTTTTTAACTCTGGATTATATTCCGTCATGAGAAATTTGGCGAGGTGTCTAATCTTTTCGTACTTCACTTTTTTCTCGATCTCTGCTAGGACCTCAAACTTTCCATGAACCTGTACTAAATGCTCTGTACAATTCAAGTAATCCTCTAAGTTCTCAAGTTCAAAGCCAACTACTATTCCTTTCTCTGGTAAATTGATCTTTTCTTCCATAGTCTTATATTTTTAATTATTAACTACACTTATAAGGAAATCAAAGGAAGAATAGTATCAAAACTACCCTTCCTTTTAAAAACTCAATTAAAATGCAAACACCTGAGTTTTATTCATCAGTCATACTCATTACAGTGTTCATGACTTTTGAGAGAATCTTAGTGATATCTTCTCATAGCTTTAAATTATTAAAGACTTTGAAAGCAATTTCAATTTGGTTATGTAAATAATCAAATATGCCCTGGACAATTAAGTCTGGGGTTCTTTTTTCCCACATATAAGAAAATCAGAAGTTTAAAGTAGCAAAACTTCATTTTTCTCTCTTTACTGTGAAAATCTTATTCTTCCCTGTAAAATTGAGTACTTCCCAATCTATAATCTGTTGTTTAGTTACAGATGTATTATTTAAGAATTGTAGGTCAACTTTCTTTACCCAACTATATTTAATCGGATCTATTTCTAGGAGAATAGAAAACCAATTATTAAAACAATAAGACGCCCTTCGATGAAAATTAGAAGGAGTTAGAAGAAAAGCTAGATTACTTATCATATAATCAATAATCATATCTTCATTATTCTCATGTTTATGATATTTGTGTATCTCTGAAAAATAATCTATATTAGAGATAAACTGGTAAAATTTTATTGGTAACTTCATAGCACTTATAAGGTTTTTATTCTATTGTAATTTATTTTTGAGGACTAAGGAACCCTTTATCATACCTTCCGTTCACCACTAAAGGGTTCACTCCAGGGCCCTACGGGCTCTAGATTGAATAAACTATATAGGGGATAAATGGAGTATAAGAATTCGATCTCCTCCCAAAGGGAGATCGAATATATTAATTGATGATATTTTTTAATAAGAAAATATATACTTTATCTATTACCAAATACACCGATTTTAAATCATCAAAATGCGTCTCTACTAACTTTAAATCCTTACAATTGAATGAAGATTATAAAGGGTATCCCTAGTCTTCAATTTTATGTAACTGGATTCTGTATTAAAAAGAATCTATAATAAATTAAATTAATTAAAAACTTTATAAAACATGAACAGAGAAAAAATTATTGTACCTAGAGGAATTAGGTATATAGGAGAATGGAAAGATTTCTGTTTTTCTAATTTCCCAGTAAAGTGTATTATTAATAAACAGTTACCTGGCTGTGGATTTACTGAATACTGTTTAAGAGGACCAGAAAATGTTATTCTATGTTCTCCAAGGAAAATGTTACTTAAGAATAAAAAGGATCAACATAAAGATAGTGTTTATTTGGTTGTGAATGAAATGGAAATAGAAGCAGAAGTCGATAAAGATATTTCCAAGCCTATAAAGAATCCAAAAGAAGATGAACCAGAAAAGAAAGATAATTCTGAAATTTATGAAAGACTATATAGAGAGATCGATACTTATACCTATCAAAGATATCTAAATAATCAACCTGCTAAAATTCTTGTAACATATGATTCTTACAGGATTGTTAAAGATATTCTTGAGAAAATTAGAATATTTGATAGATTTGTGACAGTAGTGGATGAATTTCAAAGTATTCTACATGATGCTAGATTTAAGAGTAATACTGAACTTAGTTTTTTGACATATTTAGCACAATCTCCAACTGCATACTTCGTTAGTGCAACTCCAATGATGGATGAGTACTTAGAGATGTTAGATGAATTTAAAGATTTACCTTACTATGAATTAGATTGGTATAGTTCAGATTCATCTAGAATTATAAAACCTTCTCTTAAAATTCTTACGATGAAATCAGTAGGAACTAAAGCAGAAGAAGTAATTCAAAAATATCTCAATAACGATTTTGAAGAGATTACTGTTATGAAGAATGGTGTACCTACTAGAATAGTATCAGATGAGGCAGTATTCTATGTAAATAGTGTTAATCATATTATCAGTATGATTAAAAAGAATAATCTTACTCCTGAACAATGCAATATACTTTGTAGCAATACAGAAGATAATGCCAAAAGAATAAAAAGGAAATTAGGAAAATCTTTTACTATAGGAGAAGTACCATTAAAAGGAGTTAAACCTAAAATGTTTACTTTCTGTACCAGAACTGTATACTTAGGTGCTGATTTTTATAGTTTATGCGCTAGATCTTTCATTTTCAGTGATTCTAATTCAGACTGTTTAGCTGTTGATATAGCGGAGGATTTACCTCAGATTCTTGGACGTCAGCGTTTATTTGATAACCCTTGGAAAAACAGTGCTACTTTCTATTATCGAACTACAGCAGATTATAGAGAAATGAAGAAAGAAGATTTCCAAAATATAATAGATAGCAAAAATAAATCTACTGAAAGTTTATTATCTGCATATAACACTGTTTTAGATAAAGATAAATATGATTTAGCAAAAACTTATCAATATGTAGCCAAGTCAGCAAATTATAGAGATAATTATATAGCTGTAAATAAAGTTATTAATTCTCAGACTGGAGATGTTATTCTTAAACCGGTTATTAATCAATTAGTTCTTGTTAATGAGATTAGAGCTTTTCAGATACAGCAGGTGGATTATAAGGATAGATTTAGTGTATTTAGTTCAGTTCATTCCAAACTTACTCCTGATGATATAGTAAATAGAGATGTAACAAGATTTTTCTGTATCTATGATACATTAACTACTATGCATGATAAACTTAAAATGTTATGTGAATACAATTTTATATCTGATATTGAATTAAATATAGTTCTTGGACAAATAGCTGATTCTGATGAAGTTAAATCTTACTATCTCGCTCTAGGGCCTAAGAAACTTAAAGCTTTAACTTATAGTAAGACTTATATTAAAAAAGAACTTGGAATAGTAACGTTTAGTAAAGAGTTATTAATTAATACTATTACTTTAAATTTTAATCCTGGAGAGAAGTATAGTTTATCAGATCTCAAGGTAAAACTTGGAAATCTTTATAATTCTATTAATTATGATGCTACACCGAAAGCTAGTGATATTGAAAACTATTTTGACGTTAAATCAGTAGTTATGTATGAAAAGAAAGAGGATGGAACTAGAAAGCAGATTAGAGGTTATGAATTATTAAAAAGAAAATAACATTAAAAGCCTTATAGATGAATAAAAATAGAAAAAATTATGAGAAAAAAGAAACGAATGACATTTGGCGATCTTGAGAAATATGAAACAAAAGATTATTATAAAGATCGAAGGATACTAATTGAAATAGTAGAAAGAGAAATTTCTGAATTAGATAAATCTCCAACATTCTATATTAACATTATTTTCTTAAAAATTAAAAGAAAGACGGATGACATGTATGCTTATAGTGTTCGTGTATTAGATAGTGCTATTTTGGATTGTTCCGAGGATATTAATGTAATTCTTAAGTTATTATTAATATCTAAGAATAAAAGAGCTAAGAGATGGTTATTGAAGACATTATCAGATTATCCTTTTGGAGATACAGGGCATAAGGTGGGAGAATACATAAATCGGAAAACAGGATTTTTAGATATAGAAAAAGCTGAGAAAGATCAAGAAGAAATTTGGAGAAAGAGAGAGAGTAATTAAGTTTACTCTCTTCAATTTATTATTTTTTAATTTTATATATGTTAATAAAAAGAAAATTAATTCAAAAAGAATTTGCAGAAACTAGAGCAGATTCATTACATTATGTATCTAAGTACAATGATGAAATAGGATATGAGATAATCAAAATGATTGAATTCTATGATGATAAAAACAGTGACCTAGAACATTGGATGACACAAATAGATGGGTTCTTTGACAAGATTAAAACTCAAGGAAAACTAGCTGTTCCACCTGGCTCACCTCAATATGGATTTATAAAAATTGAGGATAGGAATATAATAGAAAATAAATTAGGGTCAGATTTTGTAGAAAAATATGTTGAAGATTCTGCAATAGATTATATAAATAGTCTAAAGAATGATATACTTAAAATGAAAAAGTCCGGAGAATTAAAATATGTAAATGCTATAAGATCAAATGGAGGATTTACTTATGATTCAGAGACTTATAGATCATTTTTTAAGTATATTGCTCTTTGTTTAACAGGACAATTAAATTACTTATCTATTAATTTCTGGGATGGTTTATATCTTATATCTAGAACCACAATAGACTTTTCGAAGAGGATAATAAATATGAACACTGATTATTTATTTAAAATAATCTCAAATTGTTTATATCAACTTAAAGGTTATTCAGATCCAGCAGGTAAGTTAGTTAAATATTTGGCTTAAAATAGTAAATCCTTGAAATTCTTATAAATGTAATTAAAAATAAAACAATAATGGAAACAATTGAAAGAGAAATTACATTAACAAAACAAAGATCAGTAAGTTTAAAGAAAGGTCTGAGTAAATTAAAAGTAGAAATTGTTTGGAAACCTAATTCTAGAGCTCTTAGAAGTAGTAATTATGATTTCGACGTAGATTTAATTACTGTTGAGCTCAATAAAATGGGTAAATGTCCTAGTCCAGATCATTTAGTATTTTATTCTAGTATCTTACAAACTTCGGAAGGAATGTTAACAGATCCATTCGAAGCTGTACAGTATGGAGGAGATAATACAGGATCTGAAGATGAATCTGGAGATGATGGTTATTGTAATGAGGAAGTTCTAATTTACCCAAAGAAAGTTGATCCAAATATAACTGATATTCTATTTTTGGTTAATATCTATGATTCTGGAACTAGAGAACAGACTTTTAAAATGATTGATGGTGCAGAAGTTAGAGCTTACGAAGATGGAAAAGATATTGCTAAACTTGTGTATAAATTAGATGATGACTATAAGAATGATACTACTCTAGTCTTCGGGAAACTTTCTAGGGTTGAAGGAAACAGATGGGAATTCCAAGCACTCGGAGAAGGATCTAACCAAACTTTATTTAAGAGTTTGGTAAAATATGGCCTTAAGTTCAAAGAGTCAGATATTTAATGAGGGCGATTCATTATACATGCTTTTTAGGGAATATTAGAGGTATATATCAATATCTAATCTTTCCGGAATTTAAGGTTGAGTGGAGTATGGATTATAATACTGATCACTCGGGAATTAAAGACCGTCGAGATTTGTTTGAAGCTAGATATAATGATTTTTTGAAAGATATCAACCTAGATAAGATTTCTTTACAATTTCCGATAGAATCTTTAAAACATCCTGGAATATATAGTGATAGTGTTGTGAATGTTTATAAAGCAGCAGGTCCATTACGCTGTAATAATGATTATTCAAGAATGCTCATGTTTGAATTTCACTCACACAAAGCTTTAGGAAATAATCTAGTTGTTTTATCTAGAAATTCTTATGCAAGATATATAACATCTGATTTTCTTAGGGATGATTTCTTTAAAGGTCTTATTTCAAAAGATGAAGTAGATTTTTTAAAAGAAACTCCGGAAACACTTCTAGAAATCTTAATAAACCCAGAAACAACTCCTAATTTCGGGATATACTTAGAAATGAAATTATTAAAACAGTTTAATTTAATATAAACAATTATGGAAGAAAGAGTAATTAGCTTAAGAAAAAATGGTACAAGAACAATTAGCCTAAGAAAAAATCAAGAAACAGAAGGTGAAAACTTTGATTATGTTTATGTAGGGCTTAGATGGGCTCCGGCAGTAATCAAAGGTGGAGTAACTGGAAGAAAGACTCATGTTGAAAGAAAGACAGTTAAGACAGGTAGTTTCTTTCAAAAACTATTCGGTACAGGTCCATCAGAGATAATCGAAACTGAAGTAGTAGATAATCCTGGAACATTCCGACCTGATAAACAACTTGATATTGATCTTGATGCTAGCGTTGTAATGTTTGATAAGTCTAAGAAACAGTATGATATTGTTTATTACGGACATCAAACTTCTAAAGATGGTTCAGTTGCTAGTTTACTTGGCGATGACTTAACTGGAAAGAATAACTCAAAAGGTGATAATGAGTTAATTCGAATGGAGCTTGGAAAAGTTGCGCCGGAAGTAAAATATATGACTGTGATTTTGAATATTTATCAGCACATGGGAAGAGATTCTAGAGCGCTTGTATTCGATCATATTCCTTCGGCGACTATGAAGATCTATAGTTCGGATATGAAAATAACAGATAGTAATAAGATTAATCAACTTAAGACTTTCGCCGACTTCCAGATCGACAATAATCCAGACTTTATTGGTAAGAAAGCATTAGTTCTTGGTACTTTTGTTAGAACTGGAGAAGGAAACTCTTGGAAATTCTCATTATCAGGAGCAATGACAACTGAAGAAGGAATTCAAGAGATGATTAAAGGTTCAATAAAAGCTGCTCTTAAGGAACTGTAATATAGAATAAAATTAAGAAGAAGATAAATCAAAATATCTTCTTCTTTTTTGTTTGTTCGGGGAGGAGAAAAAAAAAGAAGATAGGATTTTTGAATGTCCTATCTTCTATATTTTATTAGAGTCCTCTTACTTCAAAGCTTGTTTTAACGAACTCTGCTCCACATAATAATCTGGCAAGTGATACTACTTTTGTTGTTAGATTCACTTTCGTAGTTTTTCCAGATTCTACATTAATTACATCACTTCCTTCAATTGTTGCATCTCCAAGAGGTTTTACATCTTTTATATAACCCAAAGAAAAACAATCTCCGTTTGTATTCTCTAGGTTTGAAAGATTTAATGTTCCGACTCCTGTATCCATTGTAAGAGGAGCCAGTTTATATTTTCCTGATTGTCTGTAATAGTAATCTAGCGGTTTCCCTTCATTGATCAACTTCGTCTTTCCTTTCGAAGTCTTTAACCTATACACAATTCCTCCGATCACCAATACTGCAATTCCGCCAAAGATCAGTAATTTAACTGTTTTCTTACTTAATCCTTTCTTCTTTTTTTCGTCTTGTTCTTCTTTCATAATCTTTTAATTTTTAATTTATTATTTATACATTAATAAGGCTTTGAGGGGAGAATAAAAAGGAGGGAAATTTTAACCCTCCTCTTCTACTTTAATAATATAACCTCCAAATAAATCTTTATAAGTTTCTTCAAAATCCTTCATTGCTTCTTCGAATTTTCCTTCTCTAAATTTATCTCTCAGTTTTGATTTCTTTGCGATTAACCATCTAGATTGTGTTATGCCATATCTTGCTAACATAACCCATTCTCCATAATTAAATTTGAGTAAACTTTTTCCAGCCGTACATTTAAAAGTAACAGCTATAAATCCAGTATTAAGTGCTACAGCTTCTAAGTGAGTATAAAATAACATTCTTCCGAGTTTTGATCCTTCTATAGTATTTAAATTTACCATAGGGATTACTTTCTTTATTGTTAATTTACCTTCAGATTCATTTATTAGTTTTATTGCCCAACATACTCTTACTAGGATATCTGTTATTAATGCAGCTGGATATGTTGAAAGGTGATATCTAAAATCATATCCTTCCAGGTACATTTTCTCAACTATTCCAAAAATCAATTGTCCATAGTCGCCGAAATTTTCCAGGTATCCAATCACGAAAGTAAACGGCGCTGGTAATCCTCTGGTTCCATTTACATCTGAAAGTTGATGTTTTATTACTAGATTAAATGCATCTACTAATTTTTCAGCAACTCTTTTATTTCCGTCTTTAAAAAATCCTTCCATATCTATTGTTCGAATTTCTCCAGAGTCCATAAAAGTCGCCGTATTTTTCATCGTGTCTTTTATTCCTGTTACTATACCGGCGGGACTAGGATCATGACCTACTCCAGTAATATGATGAAGATTAGGTGATAGTCCTTTGATCTTATGTCCAGCTCTCTCTACAAATTTCTGAGAGTTAACTGATTGATCAAATGTTACTTTAGCCTGTTTTTCAAGTTCTTTCACTGTCTCTTCTGAAAGTTTATTATCGAAGAGACTCTGAATCATTCCCGAAATTCCTGAAACTTTTTCCGGACCACCTCTAAATACCATATCTACCGCAAAACCTACCATTGCTGAACCTATACAAATTAAATGTTCAGTTTGGTCTAAGTCTACTGTATCCTTGAACCTCTGATCTAATGTTTTATAAGATTCTGCCCAGGGATATATACCACTAAAATTCGGTTCTGGGTTTATTTCTTGTTGTGCTGTTAATACTAAGTGCTCAAACTTAGGGAGAATTAGTAATTTTTCCTCTCGAACCATCATCTTATTGTTTAATTCTCCGAGAGCAAATTTTTCTCTTATCTCCATAACGTCTTCATGATAACCTTTAGAAATCAAAACATTTTCTAGAAATGCTACTCTTTGTTCTGCAGACTTCCTTAGATTTATTAGTTGTTGATTATTAAAGGACTGATCTCTTGTAAGTTTATTTATAACCTTACCAGAATTTTCTAAAAATTCTTTCATACCACTTTCCTCCTTTCTTTTCTTGTTCATTAATTTTTTCAATTATTTTCTCGGTTAACGCGTCTCCTTGTTTAACCAATTCTGAAATCTCCCAAATATCTTGTCGATTATCTGATATTGCCATTGATAATCTTATGATATTATCTTCGATTTTTTCACACTGTCTTTTTAGTTCGGCAGTTTCTTCTTTCTTTTTATTTCTTCCAAATAAATCCATAATATTTTAATTTTTTAAGTTATTGTTTCTAGGGTTGTAAAAAGAAAATCTATAAAACTCTACTATATATCAAGTTCTATAGATTATTCCATACATTAATAAGGCTTTGAAGGGACAAAAAATAAAAACCTACTCATCTTCACAGACTTTCGGTTTTCATCAATTATTAGTGGGATTATAATGTTTCTAATTTACATCCTAATTCCTCTTTCAGCATAAATTCATTAAGCAGATTTATTCTTGTCTTGATTCTCTTAACTAAATCTTGATCAAATATATAACTGCTTAAGTTTTCTGCTCCGATGGATATTGTCGCTAATTGGATCCACTTCGTTAATTCAGTGAGCGATCCATTATAATATACTCTATAAAATCCATCTCTTTCGGTTATCATAGACAATGTTTCAGTTTCTGGAAAGATATTTTTTATTTCTTCCAGAGTTAGTGATAGTCTACAATCTACCCATTTTATGTTATTCTTGGGATTGAATTTTTCTTTGATTTCATCCCAAGTTTTCCATCCTCCTTCATTTAATCCTACTGCTGCTCCATATCTTACTACAGAAAATTCAGCTCTTTTTCTTAGGATTCCTTGAAGTTCAGTTTTTGATACATCATATCCTAATTTTCTCAAATTAGTACATAATGAATCAATATCTACCGCTTTATATTCATTCTCGACAATTATTCCTGCAGCGTAATAATATAAATCTTCATAGGAATCTTCTTTAATCATTTTCTTATCAATGACTGACTCCTTCATTACTATTGCAGAACTAGTCTTACTTACTAATACTTTCGGTTTTTCTTTACCACTTAAGAGTTTTAGATATTCTCTTTTTGGTTCTTTTCCTGTAATCTTTCTGTATAATTCACAACAGATAGATAAGTCTTTTTCCGCTTCTCTGAATACCAACTTATCATTTCTTCCGTCATAATATACATTTAGCGTTACTGAATGTTTTGATAAACCATTTACCCAAGTTTTTATTTGGATTTGATTTATTCTTTTCACACCTAATACCTTGGCAACATTATTTCCAGTTACTCCGTCACCTCTGTTATATGTAATAGAATAACTTAGCGCTTCCATGATATTGTCTAAGGTGTTTATTCTAATTCTTTCTTCTTTATTCCTTTTCTTCGAGGGAGTAGTTATTTCTTCCGGTTCTTCTTTTATTTCCGGCTCTTTTCTTACTCTTCCCGATTCTTTTACTAATACCTTTTCAAGTATTTTTTCAGTGAAGATTTCAAACTCCTCGTCATTCATAGCTTCTTCATTTTTCAGCTTAATAACAAGTGGAGTTCTTTTTCCTTTCATTTCTTTCTTCACTATATTTAATTCACTGTTCATCCATGTGAATAACAACTCATCAGCTTTTCTCTTGATTAAAGCTTTATCCAAGCTTCTTCCAATTTCACTATGAACTTCGCTAATTAAGTTTTTTACATGTACGTCTGAGATAGTTTTATTTTCTCTAAGTGAATTTAACAGACCTCTTACCAATTTTTCCTGGTAAGCATTTTTTTCTAGTCTTTCCATTTTTTTATTTTTATTGTTTTACTTTAATTAACGGCATATTTCACAAACATATACTTCTATGATCGTATAGTCAGGAAATTCCGTTTGATCTTCTTTAACAGTTGTGTTACCAATAATAGTGTAAAGTACATCCTTACGACTAGGAGATAACACTACATCATCTGTTATTGTTTTGTACTTAACTCCAACTTTATCTAATGCGTTCTTATAAGGGACTCCATTCCCTAAAAATCTCATGTTAATTGGAGTATTTTCACTAATTTCTTTTAGTTCTTCAAGAGATAGTATAAAATATTACTTTCCCTCCTACTTTAAATACTTCTTCGAACATAGAACTGTGAAAAGTTCTATTAACCGCCCAATACTGACGTTGTTCTTTTTTAACACTTTCTTCCATATTCTTATTTTTAAGTTCTTTTTTGTGTCAATTTCCCATTCTGATAGGCTAAATTTTGAATTTGTCTCAGAAGGGATTTATTTGTTGTTTGGAGATTTTGATTTTCTCCACGGACAATGTCTAATTTTTTTTGGGTTCTATGTGAATTAATTATACTGACAACCGCACATGTTAGACCTATTCCTATAAATGCTAATTTCCAATAATTTTTCTCTTTCTTTTTGTTTTCTTTTTCCATATTCTTTTAAATTCTTTTTACATATATAAGGCTTTCAAGAAATGAAACAAAAACCCCGATCTTCACAGACCAGGGAATTTTTTGATTTAAACAAAACTATCATTAATAAGGCTTTGAGGAGAATAAAAAAGGAAGCTTATAAAAGCTCCCTAAGTTTTTCCATTTTCATTTCACTATCAATTTGATCAAGGCTGATTTCTTCTGCTACTTTTCTAAGTAATTCACAGGTTTTTAAGAAATTTTCAACATCCTTTATAACATTTTCATCAGGACATTTAAATCTTGCAGTGTGTAACAGATCTTTAATTTTCCAAATAAGCATCTCGTGATTTCTTTGAAAATTTATGCAATCTTCACTGTACTTTTTTCTTACTTCCTCTATCCTATCAAAATACTCCTTTTTGAAGTCATTCCTCGTTTTCTCTAATGAATTGAAAGTTCCATTTTTGTACTCTTTGTATTTCTCGAAGAAATATTCTCTTTTAATTTTCCCCCGATTTTTCTTCATAATCTCCTTGCTTAGCTAAAAACAAGTTGTGATTTATTGTCTCTACCCTCATTAATTCCATGAGACGTAAACAAATTTCTTCTTTTTCCATATCTGTTTTCTTTTAAGTTTATAATACACTTATAAGGCTTTTAAGTTATATAAGACATAGTGAAGAGAATACTTAAATAAAACAGAATCATAATATTTATTCATATATTTGTAATCTTCCAAGAAAGTCTTTCGATCCATCTTATATGGTGAAATTTGTTTAGGATTAGGAATTAGGTACTTGATATACTTACCTTTCTTAATCTTTTTCTCATGAAGTCTAAGTTCCTCAAGTTTTAATATATATGGTCGAAAAGATATCCAGTACCTAAATTGTTTAATTCCAAATCTCTTATATTGTCCTCCTCGATTACTAACTTTTAAGACCATATCGAAGAGTATTCCCTTTTTAATTCTGTTATCTAGAATATTAAGTACTTTTTCTGGATCCTCCCAATGAGATCCTATAGTATCCATCATATGTTTTTTAGATCTGAATGGAAATTTTATGGGAATTATTATTTCTTGTTCGTTCCAAATCGAATATGGCGAGTTTATATAAATTTCTTTCATAACATATATAAGGAAAATAAAGGGAAGAACTTATAATCGTTCTTCCCCATTATATTATCTTTCGAAAAATCCTGGAGCGCTAACTTGTTGATTAAAGTTTCCAGATTCACCCAATCTCTGAGTTTTCTTTTCAAGCATCTGTAATCTTTCTTCGTAGTCAGTTCCATTATTTTCAAGAGTTGTAATCTTACCATTAATCTGTGTGATACTAGTATTAATCTTACCTATTTCAGTAGTTAGGTTAGTATTTACCTCTTCTATTTTTGTAGTTAGATTAGTTCCTAGTTCAGTTATTTTATCAGTAAGTGTTTTCTCTAATGTCTCTATCGTCTCCTTGAGTTTTTCATTTTCTGCTTCAAGTGCTGAAATATTATTCTCTAGGTCTTGAATGATAGTAGTTAGAGTTTTATTACTAGAATCAATTACTGCATTAGTTGTTGTTTGCAGAAATATATCTTCTCCGTTTTTTATTAATTTTGAAATCATACCTTTCTAAGTTTTGCAATTTCAGCCTCAAGTTCTTTTATCTTAGACTCAAGTTCATTAAGTTTTTCTTCTTTTGGATCGAGAGTTGCTACTTTAAATACTGCTGGAGTTCCATTAGCTTGGAAGAAACCGTTAGGAGCATTAACTTTACTAAATACAACAGCATCAGTAGTATCAATCTTAAGATGTCCTCGATTAGTTTTGTGAGGATTATCTCTTCTAGCAATGTGAGCGTTCATAGCTGCTTCTACTTCATCAATTCTCTTATTTAATTCAGCATCAGCGGCTTCACGTTCTTCTTTTTCATTTTTAAGTTCTTCCTGCCATTCATAAGATCCATCACTCGGGCCTACTCTAAGTGATGGATTATTACTGCTGGATATTTTTACACGAGGAGTTAATAGTTGTGCCGAGGATGTTTTTTCGCTAACGGCACTAATAACTTCTTCCTCGTGAGTTTCTTCTTCAGCAGGTAGATCACTCATCATTACTTCTTTCGAGGCCATTTTTCCAGCAGATCCGACAGACATAAAGAATCCATTAGCTGTAACTTTAGAGAACGTAACTTCATCACTTTCTCCAACACCAAGTTGTTCACGAGTTACATTATGAGGATTATTTTTGTCTTGAATATGAGCATTAAGTTTATCCCAAAGATCATCAATTCTAGCATTTATTGCAGCATCAGCCTCTTTTCTCTGATTTCTCTCATCGGATATATCTTCTCCCCAAGCAACTATTTTATCGATTTCAAGAAGAATCTGATAAGCTACTTTTGCAGATATTCCCCAGTTATTCCATTCTGTAGGTACTTCTAGAATCGTAGCTGGTCTCATTAATTCTTCTATAGTTCGAATTAAATCACGTCCAATACTTTTTTCTACAATAATACCATCATTTTTAACAATAAATGCAGTTCTTCTAAATTCATCTACATAAATAATATCATTCCAGATTGGATCTGATGCTGTCCAAGAAAAATCGTTAGGATCACTAGAAGTTACAACAGCTACTTTATTTCGATAAGCATTATCTACTATACTATTACTATTTCCACTGCTTTTGTAATATTCAGAGATATAATATTTTTGATCCTTTTCAGTTACTTCTGGATGATCCCAACCTAAAGCTTCAGATTGATCTGAATTTGGATAATCTGCTGGTTTTGGTCCTCCTGGTGCAACTTTTACAAGTACTCCTTTGTCATCAGTATCCCACCAAGAAGCTGGATCGAGAGGATCATAACAAAAATCATCAGGAAATATTGCTACAAGAGATTCTACATATTTTCCGGGATATTCCAGAAGATCATTTGGTATTTTCCCAGTATCATCTACTGTAACTAAACCATGAATTGGAATACTATTATCATTTCCATCTACTACGCCATCTTCATTAGTATCTACTTTAACTGTAGTAGATGAATTCTTATTTAAAAATGCTAATGCTAATTCTTGATAAATACCTCTAGCTCTACCTACTAGAATTTTTTCAATAGCATTCTTATCATCTGCATTATTTGGATCTAAATATACGTAATCTCCATTTTCTTCAGTATTATGAACTTCTGCAATAAAAGCCATATCGTTCTCAAGATCACTCAATTTTGTAGGAAGATATCCAGGAGCCCATTTTCTGAACTTATATGGATAAACTTCTCTCTCAATTGGATCAGTGATAGAACTAGGTATTGAAGCTCCATCTTTTATACTACTATCGTAATAAAATTCAACTGCAGATCCTGAAGAGCTACTTGATTCCACAACTCTTACTATACAGCCATCTTCAAGTCTTTCTTTTGGAATAGCTTTAAGATCTTCTATTGTTCTAACACTTTTCCAACCACCTTTTCCATAAATTGCTTCATGGGTAGGGTATGTATCTTGATCAGTATAAGGAACTATAGGAGCTGAAACATTTATACCTTTTTTATTTTTTTCCATATTATTTAAATTCTATATTTAAAACTCCTGTTTGAGGATAATCAAATACTATTACAGAATAATCTTCTTCACCAAATTTACAAGAGAAAGCATTATTTTCCATATTTCCTGTTAAAAGTCTTATAGGATCTTCACTTTCATTAACTTCTCCATAAATTTCAGTAGGAATCATGTAATATATGTATAATCCTGAAGTATAATCATTACCTTCATCATCTACGCTACAATCTACATTATTTAAAACAATTGAACGTTCTTTAGATAGACTTCTATTTCCGTAAGTTTTTCCGTCAATTACAATCTTACTAATATCGTTTGTTTTAGATTTACCCCAAATTCTAGAATTAATAAATTCATAGGTAATGTTTTTAGAGATACTAACAGATCCAATAGAGTCTGATGAACTACCATTACCGTATAAAACAGATAGAGTAATTACAGTATCTCTTGAAATATTTTGATTATAAATCCATACCCAAGTATACTCATCTTCGCTAGGATTATTCATTCCTCCAGAATAAAAACTTCCGTTTATATATATACTTACACTAACATCTTTTCTTTTTAATTTCATTCCATTATACCAAACTTCCCAAGCAAAAGAGGGTTGTATTCTAGTTCCATTTTCATAAAGCCCTCCATCTACTGTTGGATTACCCGAAATTGTATAATCTGGAAGTAATCGTATCTCTAGAACTGTTCCAAGACTGTGTATAATATCTTGAATTCTCTCATTTAATCCGTTTAATGCATTAGTTACAGCATTCTGAGACATAACATCATCCTCAGATGAACCTGTGGTTTGAAGTACATTAATACCACCTCGAATTCTGAAAAAGCCTGTAATTGAATCTTTTTCTATATCCTTATAGTAAGTATACCATTTTCCATCTACAAATACTTCAAATCCATCAGGAATAGGGTATTTATCATAATCCCATGTTCCTAATTCTCCTATTCCACTAACTATACCTTGTCTTTTATCTAGGAATACTTTAGCGGGTAATAAAAAATTTGAACCTATTTTATTTGCCATAATTTATTTTATTTATTAATATTTTCCACCGCTTATATTCTTAGCAGCTATAGACATATTAGAATCAGTTACAATACTAGAATTATCAACATTGACTCTAATTTCTGTACTACCATCTTCAAGTTGTACTAAATTAATTCCAGGACCACCAATAAAGCCTTCACGTATTGATAATCCTTTAATAATTTGTTCAAGTTTTCCAAGAGTATTATAATTTATGCTAGCTCCACCTAAAATCTCCTGTCTCAGATTTTCTAAGTCAGTTGCATTTACACTAGAATTTTCTGTAGATATTCCTTCGAAGAATGTTGGTAATGAGAATGAAAAAACTTGTTGAAAATTATTATAATTTAATGCAACATCTTTTACATAAACATTGTAATCAATATCATTTACTTTACAAGACTCTATTGAATAATCAGTTATATGATTCATTCCAGAAGTTGTATCATAAATACTCATAAGATTTCCGTACAGTTTTGGATATGCAAAAGCTATTTTCTGTGAGTTAAGATCTCCTTGGAAAGTAACAATTGATTTCTCATTTCCAACTACAGTGTTTTCAAGAGAATTTAAAGCAGCTTCTGTTATATTCCACCCACTTTCAGGAATTTGTCCATAGTAGAAATTGTAACCAAACTTAACTGTATAATATGAAGTTGCAGTTCTTATAATTCCTGTATCTGGATTCGTATATTTAACAGATAATCTATATTCTGTTGTATTTGTAAGACCTAAGACTGTATATTTATTACTTTCAGGGAGAGTTATTTGTGTACCATTTAATTCTAAAATACAATCATTAGTAACTTCATATGTATTTGCTTCACCTGTTTTTATATCTATATCAGGGATTGTTACTCTGATTAAGAAGTTAACAGCGGTTCTAATTCCAGTTTGATATAGAGGAGTAGTGCCATCATCTTGTCTGTTAGAATCATAAAAACTAACTCTTAATGGGAATGTAGCTGAATGATTTTTATAAGTTAACTCCTTAATTTCTTCTAGACTTTTAAGAGCATCTTGAATACTAACATCCCAACCAGAAATCATTTCATTAATTTCGGACTTAGTATAAAAATCATCTTCACGTTTTAATACTCCATCACGATAAAACCATCTATACTTATCTTCTATATTACTAAAAATGAAAGGACCACCAGTTATAGGTTCTATTTGTCTAACCCCACCAGTTTCGTATACATAATTCCAAATTCCATCTTCATCCTTGTAAAGATATAATTCTCCATGTACAAGAAGAGATACATCTGGAAGTTCAGTTACTACATCTCGAACTAAATCTAATCCGCCAAGTGTAACAACTTGATAACAGTCTTCTCCTATTCCATTCTTAATACCTAGAGCGAATATAATATCTGTTTCTGTTTGTTCAGGATTAGAATAATATCTAACCATAACAGGCTCTCCGATTAAGAATTCATGTTGATTTAATCTTAATCTTGCTATACTTCTATCTCGTTCTATGTATTTGCTTCTGGAAATTTGTATTTGAAAAGAATTTAAACTACTCATAATTATTTATTTATAATTGAATAAAATAATAAAAGAATAGACTTAGTTTTATAATTTTTCTAAGTCTATTCTCATAATTTAGGTTTTGAAGCTTTCAGAAGAGAATTTCTGTTATTTAATTTTGATAATTCGGAAAGATTCAACTAATTCTGCAGTAGACCAAATAATAGAAATTTTATGATCTTTATCCATATAGAATTCAACAGGATTATTAAGAATACCTAGATCATAGAATTTACCATCAATACTTACTAAAGCATCTGGATATTGTGATTTAAGTTTTTCGCTAGGAGTAATAGTAACTTTAACCACTTCTTTATCACCAGTCAAACCATATTTATTGACTTCGTAATTAGGATATACAGGTTCTAAAACTGTAGCACTTTTATCTTCACTATCGAATTCATACCAAGTACTTTCATCATCTCCTAACCAAGGACCTTCAATTTTATAGACCTGATAAAATCTACTAGGAATAATATCTTTTCCATACTTACCCCAAGCAGCATCTTCATAAATTTTAACTTCTTCGTTCATAAGTTTTTGTTTTATAAAAATTATTGTTATTTATTTTATTCATAATTATAACCACTTATTTCTATCGGGCGACTTTGATAGAATTAAGGCATTTATTCGTGGTATATAATTATAAGTAGCAGTTTTCTTAATTTCTTCTACATTCAACTCTATATTAGATTCATTTATCCATTCCAGAATAATTAATCCAATAGGTTGATTAATTCCAGGAATACTAATAAATATTTGTCTTTTAGAACCATCTCTACTATTTACTAATTCATATATTCCAGGATATTTTTCCATAAATACGCTATCTCTTGGACCATCACAATATACAATTTCTCCAAACTTAATATCTTCATAGATACTAGTAATTAATCCAGTATTTATACTTTTATACTGTTCTGGATCTATGGAAGGTACAGCAAAACCATTATCTTGTTGGAGAAGTTCTACGTATTTGAAGGGAATAGATACTAGATTTTCTTTAGAATTATGATATTCGAAGTATAATATTCTATCAGCTCTAGAATTACTTCTAAATTCTGTAAGGAGAGGTTTTAATTCTGCTAATAACTGATCCCTAAGTTCCATTTTTTCGGAGTGTATCTTATCAGAAATTTCAGAATATATTTCTATAGTATCCTTTATTATAGTTTTGTAATTAAATATAGCTAAGACTAAACAGAAGATAAAAATATACTTCACGAACTTCGAAAATCCTATGTTTTTATCTATATCTGTTATAGCCTCAACGAATTCTTTTAAAGATAGTTTCATGATTTATTATATTGCAAATTGAGTTAACCTAATCTCTCCTGATTCTATAGTACTCGTCTTTTTTGTTATTGGATCTAGATTAGTAATTTTTAAGACTATCACTAAATTTAACTCTTTTCCAGTAGTATTAGCAGAATATATTAATCTTTTATTCACCTGATCTACTTTAAACTCCAGTCCATTACTTTCTTTCACCAAGATTTCAATTACAGGCAGAGATGTTATATCTATTTTAACCTTTTCCTTTATTTTTGAAATATTATAATCATTTATCAATCTATACATATCACATTCTAATGTTCCTAATAGATTTATATACCCTCCAGATTTTTTAAGACTACTAGTATCTTCTAATGCTGAAAACGATAGAATAGATGTAATTTGTCTAATCACAGAGTTATTATATATTTTCTCACCAGATATATTATTGTATAAGAACGAACTACTATATCCACTTGTTTTCTTGTTTCTTATATACTTATAGTAAGATTTTTTTGTTACTATTTTTTCTTCCAGTGAGGTAAAGATATTAACTCCATAATCAATTCCTATACCTTCCAAAAATACAGTATCACTATCAGCTATTGTTTCAATGTTTGCTTCTGTATATTCTGGAAAAGATAATTCAAAAAGATTAGATGATATATTTAAATCTAATCTATTGAACTTAATTATTTTTCTTTCAGCAGCCTCTAGCTCAGTTATTATAAATGCTATTCTTTCCGATCGATCTGGATATATACCATAACAATAAATAAAACAATACTCTGAGCTAGGTTCAACTAAGGCAGCTTTTTCTTCTTCTGGGATATCAATATTAATCTTTAAGAGTTTTTTATTACTATCCCAGATTGAATTTAGAGGATATTCTGAGGTTTTTCTAACATCATTATACAGATAAGATCCTGAAAATAATTTCTCCATGAATTCTTCTCCAACTGTATATGAATTATAAATTGTTCCTATTACATATTTGGTTATTTTTAGTGTGTTATCTATCCTCCTTATACTCTCTAAGAATTCTTTTTCAAAAATAACTCTCATAATTTTATATATAATTTAAATACCCATCTTCATCGATATAATAAAGTAGTCCAGAGATAGATGCTATAATTTTCGGTACTTCTGTTTTAAGAGATGCTTTGAAATAGCTTCTTCTAAATCCCGTAAGAATAGTTCCAAATATACCTGTTGGATTATTTCGATGAATTACCAATATTTTTCCCTCATTATAATACCCCTTATACTTTTCAAACTCTTCATCCTTACTAACTAATATCCCGAGTTCTTCTGAATATTCTAATTCTGAATTTCTTGATGTTGCCCTAGCTTTTTCTGTATAATAACTAATCCCTGGTTCATAATAGATAGTATAATAATCTAACCCCAGATCTTCATCTACTGTATGAATCATTAAGAGACTGTTATTAATCAGTATTGGACTTTCATCTGTATTTACTGTATATACTAATCTATCAATACAACTATAAATATGAAAATCTTTTTGTGAGGATTGTTTATTTTTAAAAACATACCAATCTCCAACTTTTTTGATAATATTAATGTTCGTATATTTAGTATAATCAGTTAAATTTAGAAAAGTACTATTAATACTTGGAATGTAATTAGTAATACTTTTATTAGAGATATTTCTAGAAGTAGATATAATTCTACTTCTAGGATCAAGAGTATCTAAGAAAAAGTTTTGATAGTCTGTTGAAATCCACTGACTTTTCTCTATATCATATAATTCAAGAGTACTAGGATAATTAGTTCCAATAGTAATTATAAATCTTCCTGAAAAATAGAATATTTCTTGATTACTTCTCATATCCTCGAAAATAGAATAGTCTGCCCCCGATGAAGTTGTATATACCTCAGGATTACCAAATCTTGTTTTTTTCACTAAAGATTTGATAGAATACTTATTACCTGTCCAAGAATATAATACAATATCCTTTCCATAAAATCCAATTTGATGATTTTCATAATTATGTGAGTATGGATCTATATTAACATCATGATTCAAATTAATTTTATGAAAACCAGTACTATTCCCAATACCATAATCTAAGAGGAGATTCATTTGTTCATTATCTTGAATATGGTATACGTGAGAAGTATATCTTGGATAATTATCAGCTCCTAGGTCTTGCTTTATAGTTTGTGCTCCAGAGTAGTTATACAAATTTACATTATCTAAGAAGTTTTTCCCAGTTGTTGAGTTATTCTTTAGTTGATCTAAGGAATTACTAAGATTTATCTGGATTTGGCTAGATATACTAGAGTCTAAAGATATATAAATATTTATATTACTACCTTTTCCCTGAGAATTTAGAAACTCTGTATAACCAATAGGAGTGTTATCTATTACACTCATATAAATTATTACAGTAAATCCAGAAGGAAGATTATTTTCATATTTAAAGGGTTCCTCTGGGGTAGTTCGATTTAATCTGATATAATTACCGCCAGAGGAAGTAAGTAGTCCTGAGTAAACTTGTTCGATATTATAGAGAGATATTTTTGGTAACTTAGGATCCCAATTATCATTTTTATTATATAGTATTACTTCTAAGCTATTGGATATATTACTAGAATTTCCAATAACGTAAGTACTATATCCTGTATTATAATTTTCCATAAGTTATTGTACAATTACTAATAATACATTCATCTATGTCAGTTGATTTAGATACAACTCTAATAATATTATTAACACATTCAATTACAATATCTGATCCAATTTCTTCTATATAATCTTTGGAAATTAATTCTCCTTGTTTATTATATCTAGGTCCGGAGAATGTTGTTTCTTTAGAGTATAGTTTTTCGTTACCTACTAAGATTAATTTTTCTTTGTCTTCAGGATCTTCAACATATCTAGTTTCATACTTAGAATATTGAATACCAAGATCAATTTTAGTAGAAACTCCAGGACTAACAGAGTAATTCATTAGTTCTGTTAAATCTACTGTATTGGTATAGATATCAGAATTGAATGGTATAACATCGATAGTAATAGAATTGTTTAGAATATCAACCACATTTTTTGAAGTACTATACAAATAAATTTCGTTATTATTCATACTATTATATAAGTTATATATTTCTTTTAAGTAATTATTTTTATTATTCTTGAGGTAATCTAGATATGAATTAAATTGAGATTTTTCTTTTTCAGTTAATTCATATTTATCAATTTCAATACTTTTCGTATTTTCATCAACCTCATTTATTATTCCAGAACCTTTAGAATAATCATCAATACATACTCGTAAATTCCCTTCTGAGCCATCTTCACCTGGGATAACAAACCTCCGATTAGTTACATTCCAATCTCTGAGTTTTAATTTATTACTTAGCTCAGATATTCTAGTCATTCTGTAATTTGAATCATTACATACTAATGCTCGATTATTTCCAGTTAAGTAATATTCTTTCTCATCTTCTTGACCTGTTACTTGTGATATAGAAATATTATCGGAAGTAGTGGTTATTAATTCTATCTTTTTCATTTCTTGTACTTATCTCTATAAAATATATTCACTATGTTTCCACTAGTTACATAAAGCCTAACAATTTCTCCTTTATTTCCTTCTGTCTTTCCAGGAACTATAACAAGAGCACTACTATCTGTTAAATAATAACTAGAAATTGCATCATGACTCATATAAGCGTCAAGAAGATCTATGGAAATCGTTGTATTTATATTATTCTCCTGTGTAATTACTGTAAGAATAAATGACTCCTTATCAAATCCAGATACAGGAAGGTAATTATCTTTTGTATTATCAGTACATTGAAATTCTATTACATTAGCTGTTTCTGGAATTGGATATTCTTTAAAACGGAAATTATTTACTAATGATTTTTCTAAGTTATTTAATTCTTCGATTTTATCCAAGTAAAGTTTTTCAAGTTTTTTTATATTCTCCATCCATTCTTTATCAATACTACTAGGCAACCAAGAAGTAACACTATCAAAAGTATTCTGATCTCCGTTATTATAACCTTTTCCGTACCTATACCTAACAACTGAACCCATAGGATCTATTAATTCCTGAAGTCTGTAAATAGAATCTGAATTAGGTTCATTAGTATAAGTATATTGTCGTAGAATTACATAATTAGCATCTTCTGGATAAATACTAGAAGCATCATTAAATATAACTTCACTTATTTCCGGAAGATTTCTCGATATCTTAAATACAGCATTATTAATTTCCGGAGAGATTAAGATCATTGACAAGACGTTTTTAGAATCAATTCCAGTTCCATTTAAAAAATCAGATAACTCAGATGAAATGGATAATGAATCGTTCCCTGAATTAAGATAGACGTATTCAGAAATTATACCCTTTTCATCAAATCCTATCATATATGTAGATAAAATTTGAGATAAAAGATGTGCAGTAATTAATTTATCTTCCTTTCCTTGCTCTTCTTCAGAATGATTTATATAATTAAAATACTCTTCTATATTATTTAATTTATCTCCTAAATATGGTGAGTAATTATCTGAACTTTCTTCAGGAATAACACCAGAAACAGTATTATTTGTTTTATTAGTTGGATTTTTAGCTGTACAAATATAGATAGTATTTCCATAGACAACAAAATCCCCTTTCTCATATTCAGTTTCTTCTGAATACAAAAACATTCCTTGAACGTGCGTATTATTTAGTATCATATTATCTCTTTATAAGTTTTATAGTTGTATTATAATATATATTCATTAACTTCAAGGTATACTCTCCTTCTTCTGGAGTATTTATATTTGCAGCCCTAAGTGATACTTGAGACGTACCGAAACTTTGAATACTTCCGTTTGCTGTAAACTTATTAATAGTTAATGAATTTCCTTGAGAGTCTTCTATAATAACTTTTTCTAAGTTACTATTTGGATAATCTTCAGAAATAAACTTAAATACAGCGTTACCTCCAGAATTTATCTTTAATGAATTATTAGATACTTCAAACCCAGAGAACTCTATAATACTAATAGTTACTCGTTTACTGCTAAGTTCTAATGTAAGAGTAGCTGCCGAGAAATTAACTTCGGGAATTACAATACTGTTAGTAGTATTGATTTGTTCCGGATAATATATTTCTGGCGCATCTGGATCTCCATTTTCATATTTTGCTAAGACTCTTGAAATAATATACCCTGAAAGTTCTGGTATTCTAATTTCTGCTCTCTGATTAATTAGGACATCTATTTTACCATCCTCTTGTATAAAGGGATCATATTTAGTTTCATCACCTATAATTAATTCAGATACTATAAAATTATTTTCTCCAAATTTTCTTTTCCATTCACCATAATCGTATACATCACTTTCTCCTGATATTTTAGCTTTCAGAATTATATAAGAACCTGTATATTTTAGATTGAAAATTAGGTGATTTGTTTTTAGAACTTCTTCCCAATTAGTTACTGTTATTAGGTTATTTGGAATATTATAATTAAAGTTATTACTTGGTGGAAATGGAATTAAATCTTTCACATCAAGTAAACACGGTACATCTTCATTCAAAACATATCCAGGATTAGGGTATATCTTAAAATCAATAGGAGTTTTGACAGAAGGGATAGATATTATTCCGATAGGGTTACAAGTTCCTCCAATCTCTGGAGTTACTGATACAACCACTCTAATTGGTTTATTTATATTTAGAAACTCTGAAAGAATCCATTTAGATGAAAGCGCCGGATTATTATTAAAGTTGTTATCTGATACTGATTCCCAAACTTTTCCACCTAGAATTACCTTATCTCCAATCTTGTATGTAGTAAAAGGAAAATACTTGGGGTAATCTTCGGCGCCTTTATACATTTCAATTAATCCTCGTTTATTACCTAGAATTAATAATCTACTATCTTCTATTTTCTCATTTCCTAAGAGAGTACTAGAATTTGCATCAATTAAAACTTCTGGAACATCCTCAACAGTTTCTATTATCCCAACTGAATCTATCGTAGACCAATATTCATCGTTTCTAAGAAGATATTTATTCATATTTCTGTTAGGATTCGTACTATCTACCCATGATTTATAAGATAGATTTACACTTTCCACCTCGGAGTTATTAGAAATTAGCATCCAAATCATCTTCTCTCCAGTAACTTCATCGAGGAGTTCTTTCTCGCTTACTAAATCCTCGCCGCTTGTAGTTTCGTCTGGTTCTCCTAAAATCAATATAAAGTTAGGAGTAGAAGTAGGTTTAATTCCAGCGGCGGCCATTGAATCAGTATCTATAAAGTCACTACCTTTAGAATTGTTATTATTCTTGTCGATTATCCCCTCGTATAACTCCAGACGTTTAATTCCAGCGGCGGCCTTAAAAAGCGCGAATACCTGATTGGATATCATAGTAGTTCCGAAATATCTATCATTTTCCTCTGTTAAATTTTCTCTAGAGGATGTTGGGAATATTATTGATTCTATTTTTTCTAGGGAATTTGATGTCTCTCCGATTTCTTTCAAGGTTTTTTCTCCTAGATAATTTACTAAAAACTTATCATTAAATTTATCTTTAGTGATATTATACGAAAAGTCATACTCACTAAAGTCTCTATTGTAAAGTAAAGAACTGTTAGATCTGTACTGGACTTTACTGTATTCACGGTTATCTAGGTCATCTTGACTGTAAAACACTACTGTTCCGATATCCGTAAAATTGTTATTATTAATAATCAATTTCATAGGGCGTTACTGTCATTTTGTTATAGCTTCTTAAGTTTGCTCCAATATAATTCTGGAACTTACTTTGAATTGTTAGATCTATACTTCCAGAACCTATATTAGTATTTAGTCTGGTATAGTATATAAGTGCATCTAAAAATTTCTTAAGAAGTTCGTAAAATAAGCTTTCATTTTCTACACTTAAGTTCTCAAAGTTTACTGTTATTTCTCCTGAGTCATATATAATCTCTCCATCAAAATCTAAGGGAAGATATTGTATCATATAATTAAATACTTGAATAGTTCCCTTTACACTGTAAAATAATTTACTAAGATAGTTTATAACTTCTTCGTAATCTTGGTTATCTGGGAGACTTGATTTTGGAATACATAATCTCAAGAAATTCTTCACCGGATCACTTCCAGAATAAATATAGTAATCATCGAATGAACCTTGTTGAGTTGAAACTACCGAAGAATATTGTTCCTCGTAATCCTCAATCATTCTATAAAGCTGATCTATGATTTCTATATTTCTTAAGTGTTTAGGTATATATATTTTCATGATTCTATAACTGAATTAATAATGTAGTTAATTGAGAAGTATACAACATTCTCTTCTCCATATACAATCTCAGGAGAAACTACAGAACCATCTTCGTTAGTATAAGTTATTTCCATGTCAATTATTCTCTTTACATTAGATATTTTACTTATAAGAGATTTTATTTCTTCTGTTAACTCTGGAAATTTAATATTGAACTTATTACTATAATTATCCAAGATATCACCAACTTCTGAATCTATACTACTATTCTGATATATCTCTACATCTAAGTTAAAGATAGCTGTATATTGAGATCCTCTTTCTATAGTAATTTTATCAGTTATATAGTAAGCTCCTTTAGTTTCAATGAAATTAGTTTTTTCATCTTCTGTTAGGATTGTAGAATTAGAGTATGGAACATAGTAGATAGTGATAGAATTACTTTGTGCTGAACTACTAAATCTATAAGTTGTTCCACCTGAAATAATTTTATTTGGATAAGTTTCTTCAAGTACAGTACCGATATCAGAATTACTACGTAAAATTGAATTTACATATCTATCACGATTAGCTTTGTAATGAATAGTAATTAAGTTATCTCTATCAACTTCAGACATACTAGCAAGACCAGTTCCTAAGATCTCATAATTTCGTCCACTCAACCAAGAAGGATCAAATTCTACCATCTCAGCTCCACGAATATTAAGCTTCTTTAGTTCTGAAGTATTATATCCCGAGAGTGTTGAGAATTTATAATAAAGAGCTTCTATTGTTGTATTTGCTGGAGTCTGTGTTTCTTCTCTTTCCATTACTGTTCTAAAAATATCTGCTACATAAAGTCTAGAACCAAATCCAGGGAGAGTAAGATCAAAAATACTACCATCTAAAATATGTCCTGAGAATAATCTAGTTGTTGGGAAAAAATTATCATTAACTTTAACCCAAAAATCATCAGATAGGTCGTTTTCTAAGCAATTAACATAGTAAGTATTGTTTTGATTTAAGATCCACTTCCTAGAAATTGTTTCTTTTGCAATTAGACATATAATAGTATAAGTATCAGTATCATTTACGGCCGGAGACATTGTAATTGGAGAATATACAAAACCTTCATCTCCAGCTATGTCTTTATCATCTCCATAACCTTCCGGCCGTGTATAGTTTTTATCATAATACCCTAAATAGTAAGCCTTAAAACTATTAGAACTTATAATTTCATCATAAATATTAAAGCTTAAATACTTAGTAGGTTTTATATTAAGAATTACGCGAGGACAACTACCACGAAATACCGAATACATATCATCCACACAGTGTTGAATCTTTGAATTGATAAGTGTAGATTTCTCAAGAGATGCTTCTTGTGTATAGGCTATGTTTTCTACTTCACTAATAAAAGATGCATTAGCTAACATCTGAGACAAAATCTCTACAGAATCTCCGGTAATATTAAGTTTATTAGCTATTCCTCTATAAATATCTATATAATCTTGTAATGATTTCATAATAATTATCCTGTTGTTTCATTTATATCAACTAGTATATCGTCAGATTCTACCTGATTAACACTTATTACTAGTTTTACTTTTGTTTCATCTATTAGGTCGAGTGAAACAATTTTTATATCGAGTGTTTTTGTAAATTTCTCTTTTATTTTTGTTATTAACTGTTCTACTCTACCAGTAATTTCAGATGCTAAATCCTTTTTCTTGGTATTAGTAAAAATAAAGTTAAATCCAATCTTAGATGCTCCTGGAATATCCTTTGGCCAGATATTTAAGTAGAGTTTGAAAAGATCTATAATATAGTATTCTACTTGATTTGTTATTTGACCTGTTGAAAGTAGGTAATTCATAGTTTATCGTTTATTAAAATATTTACAATTATCACAACTAACTTTCGTATCTTGATCTGTCATTGGAGTGAATCTAGAACAGTTAGAAGCTGAAATATCTCCTTCCAGTTCAGGGCTGCTTGGTGGTACTATATAAGAGAAATTAGTACAATCTTTTGGATTATAGGAGATAGAGATAGGTGGTTTTATATCAGGAATACTACCTGCTGCTCCAGCTACACTAGATCCTACCATAGTAATTAAAGGAACTGCAACTCCAAATATAGTATCAGCAACAGAAAGAACTGATCCAGCTATAGGAACCATAGATGCTAATGCTCTAAGACCAAGTTTATTTATTTTAGAATTACAATCATCATAAACCTTGCTTAGATTATCACCTTCTGCTTTAAGTTGTTGAAGAAGAGGTGGAACTAGTTGAGCAGAAACACCAGGACCCATAGGAGTTGCTGAAATTATCGCTGGTGGAACCATAGCAATTCTAGCAGCAAACATAGCAGTTCCTATAGAAAGATGTCCTAAAGAAGTTCCAAGATCATTAAAGTCTGATTTTAATTGTCGAATATATGCACCAGCTGCTTCATTAGCATCATTTAACATATCTTCCCCTCTCTTCTTCATATCTTCTTTAGCCTTATCAAATGCCTCTTTATATTCTTTCTTTGCTTCAGGATCTTTTATTTTATCAGATTCATCTTCAAATTCAGGGAGTGAATCTTCATACTGTTTCTTTACTATTGCTTCTGTTGCCTTATCTATTAATGAACTCAATAAATTTTCCATAATATATCAACTTTCTAATAATAATGTATCTGATGTAGGTATAGGAGATCCTGGAGTTAAGAAAGTAGGAGATAATACAAAAGGTCCAAGAGCTGTATGTCCACCTGCTACTACTTTTCCTTTTACTGTTAATTTACCAGGACCTTTAAGTGTTATATTAGATCCTTTAACAGTAGCTTTTCCTGTTAATTCTACATTTGTTGTTCCCTCTATTAATGTATCAGAATTTCCATTAATCGTTACCTTCCTATCTTTTCTTAAATAAATTTCTAGATTTCCATCTTTATCAAGCTTTATCCAGTCAGTAGGTTCAGGTCTAGGATTATTATCTGGATCATTATACTCAGTTCCTGGATCAAAAATAGCAACCTTTATATAATCAGGTGTAATATCTACCATTTTTCCATTACTTCTAAAACCTATATAATCATTTTCTTTTATTTTTTGATATAAGTAATAACTCTGAAATACTGGATCAAGACACTTAAGAAATACAAAATCACCTACTCTTGGCTCATCTACTTCTCCTCTAAATGGAAATGCCTTAACTCCCGATTTTATTCCTGGGATATCCACCTTTATTTCATACAATACTTTATCTAAAACTTCTACAATTGTTCCAGTATAGTATAAATCTGCTTCTTTCATATTTTTCTATTTAATTTGTTGGATCTACAATTGGTAATATTTCTTCTTTCTCTTCTACACCTGATAACAATGAAGTCCAAGAAAAACTCTCTCCATCAGGGCCTACAGAACTAGAATCTTCAATAGCCATAAATAATTCATTAGATCGAACTAGGAATAACTTAAATGGTAATTCTGTTTTTTGCTCACCACGTTTATACTTCAAGATATCACCAAGTTTATATTTAGGCATATCAAAATCTTTTATTCTAAATGCAGTAAAGAAATCAGAATTCATATATCCTAAGTTTCTCCAGTAATTATGCATAAGTTGTTCAAAATCTTTTCCAACTATTGTATAATCTTCATAAAACTGAAGAGTTCTAGAATTTTTAGGTTGAAGATCTGTATAATCATCTGTACTGTTATTTGCTTGCTCTCCATTATTCTCATCTCCTTTAACTGGTTCCCATGGATTAGTTGGAGTATAATAAATTAAAGGATTATAGTTTAGATTATAAGAATCTAATTGTAAGAATTCAGAAGAACCCTCTATGCTATAATATGGTTCTTGATTTCCTCCATGATCAATACCTATAATCTCTTTCATTAAATACCCTTCCCATCCATAAGCAAATATAGATTTTTTCTTAAATCCATATGATAACTTAGAGCATAATGATTGATTTGTTTCCGAGTTTTGGAAAATTGTAAGTTTATTATTAATATCACATTTACATCTTATATCCTTTTTCCCTGGATATAAAGATTCAATAGCTGAAGTAATATCATCCCACTCAGCTTGTATAAGTTCTGTATAAAATTTCTTATCTTTTATACAGATAAAGTTTAGAGTTAAAAAGTTTTTAAAATATTTTTTATTAATTATGAAAACATCAATAGTATAAATATTTCCACCTTCCTTCTCCAAAGTTATCTGTCCAGTATATTGATCTGTAATTAATTTAAGAGCTTCCCCAGAACCATCATGTGACATACTAATTTCCCCACTAGCTATCTTTCCACCAAGTTCTTCGTACATATGGATATTATCAAATTTATATCCGGAGTCAAACCATGGAGTGAAATTAATAGAAACCTTATAAGAATTAATATATTTCATAAACTTCCTAATATGTTATCTAATACTCTTTTTGGAATTAATTTTAAAATTGCGCCTCTTTTATAAGTTTCAAGCCCTCTAGCAGCCTGTAACATTAGGAGGCCAGCATATGAAGTAGAACCATAATAATCCTCTGCAATAAGATCTGGTCTATATTCATATGCTGTTATTTCATAAGATTCTCTTTCTATAATTGGATTATTTAAGTATACTAATATACTAGAATTGTATACATCAATCCCATCTATATAATTTGAAAGATTCTCCTTATTGCTAATTATTTCATCTTTTTTAGTATACATTTTATCCTCCTAATAATTTTTTATTTTCTTCTATTTTTTTATTTATATTATCTTGTAATATTAACTCCATCGCTCGTCTTTCTTTTTGTGTAGCATCTCCTCCTATTAATTTTTTAAGTCTAACATCAGTAAATTTAGATGCTGGTTTGAAAGTCATTGTAATATCACAAGATAAAGGACATAGATCATTTTCTTTAGGTCCAGTATCCCACCTCTTCATCATTTGTTTGGACATTTGAAAAGTAGCACTCTCACAAACAAGATTATCAATAGCATAAAGTGAGCCGAATTTAAGTTTAAGAGTTCCAAATTGTATTTTATCTATATTATCCAACTCAGCTTTAAATCCACCAGGAGGGATCTGCCAACCAAAATATCTATCAACTAATTCTTTTATCAACGCTACTTCAGTATCATCTTTACTTGCTGGCTCTCCACTATCATTTAAAAACTTAACTAATTTTCCAAAACAATATGGATATAATTCCATAATCTGATCATATACAGATTTGAATTTCCCATCTACATAATCAGAAAATATAGTAAATTTTATCGTTAGATTACCAAATCCAACTCCAGTACCAGAATAGTAAGAAAATCTTCCAGTCTTAGTTACTAAAGCTCTATTTAAATAATCAGTTCCTGCTTTTGCTAATTTTTCTAGAACATCAGTTGTTTTATCAAATATTTGTCCAATAGTACTAAATATAGCCATCCTATCCTCTTCTGATCCAGTCTTCATTTCCTCTTCTGCACTATTCATTTTTTCAAGTTCTTTAGAGAAAAATGATAGATATGGTGCATAAGGTTTAAATTGATTAAATACATCATTAATCTTTTCATCTCCAAATTCAGACCAAGAATTAGAAATAGCAGCTTGATAATCTTCAGACATAATAGCTCTACATAATGGTTCATAAGAATACCCATCATCGTCTTTTGCACCGTGATATTCACCCCAAGATCCATCATCATAAAGAACAGAGTTATAATGAAGAGAAACTGACATTAAATCATTACCACGATTAGTATCATAGTAAAATCCACTAACTTTGGTTCCACTACTCATTCCTTCTCCATAATGTTTTTGTTGTGGAACTTCAATTCTTGGGGCAGAAGGAGATGATTTAACCATACTTCCTAATGATGGAGGATTAGGAGTTTTTATTTTTCCCGGTTTTTCTGCTGTATTTAATGGCATATTATTATTTTAATAAGTTATCTATTTTATCTTTTTCTCTTTTCAGACCATCTCTCATATTATTTTTCGCAGCAGTAATAAAATCTTTTGTAGACTGTCCACTAATAAATTTCTGAAGTGATATATCAGAGTATTTAGTAGATGGTTGGAAATTAAGAATAACATCACAGTATAATGGACTTAAAGTATTCATTTTCTTTGATGCATCCCAATATTTTACTACTTGCTTTGAAAAACTAAATTGAGCATTAGTACATACAAGAGAATTTAGTGCATAAAAAGCCCCAAATTTTAGCTTGAGTGTACCAGTTAAGATAGTATCCATATTTAAAAGATCCGGCTCATATCCAGCAGGAGGCATTTGCCAACTAAAAAATGTATTAAGCAATTTTCCATCTTCTCCAGTAATTCCAGTATTAACGCCTTCTTTATTAGATTCAATTTTTGATCCTAGTACTGTTCCATTTTCATCAACAACTCCTTGAGTATATTTACCCATTATATATGGATATAACTCTTGAAGCTGTTCTGAAACCGTTTTAAATACTCCACCAGAATAATCAGGAAGTACTGTAAATTTCATAGCTAAATTTCCAAAACTAGTACTAGTTCCAGAATAGTAAGAAAATCTACACCCCTGAGTTACAAGAGATCTATTAAGAAGTTTAGATGCTGTACCAGTTGCAGTAGCTATACCAGATAATACTTTTTTTGCTAGTTTTTCAACAGTACTGTCTCCAGTTGTATCTCTCAACATTGATTCAGCTGTTTTCGTAAGTTCTTTCGCATATGGAGCATAAGGTTTTAGATTATTCCACATACCACCTATAGGATCATCTCCAAAATCAGTCCAGGAATTACCAGCTTGAACAATAAAATCTTCATTTAGAATTCCTTTATAAAGAGGTACTGTATTATAACCTTCTTCATCTAAAGAATAGGATGAACCCATTTTTTGCCATTCCCCTTTTCCATCTAAATAAGAATTAGCATGAAGAGTTATATGAGTAAGAACTTTATCTATTTGTCTATCATAATAAAATGCATGATGTCTAGAAACAACTGCCCCACTATTATCATCCTTAGGGTTAAATCCACATCTTGCTAGTTCCCTATCTAGTTCTTCATCAGTAATACCAGCCATAATTATGATTGTTTAAATAATTTATCCTCTATAAGGGGGAGTAGTAATACTCTGTACTTTAGTTCTTCCATCTCCACCACCCATATTTATATTTCCTCCAAACTTAAGAGATGCTATGGCTGTAGAAACATTATTAATTGCTTCTGCTTGTGCTATAGATGTTTTTGAAAGAAGTTTTATATTTTCATTAATATCAGAAACTTTTGTATAAAGATCTTCCGTCTTATCTTTTTCTGCATCAGCTATTAATTCTCGTCCAGCAGATTCTGAAGTATTACCTGGAATAGATTTTTCTGAAGTTGGTGTAGTTGGTGTAACTTTTTCTGGAGCTAAAATACTACTCTGAGCCATTATCAATCCAGAATCACTTCCAAAAGAATTAACACCTGCAGTACTCCAATCATAAGTAGATATACTAGATCCTTTATCTGTTCTCTGTTCTACATAATTATCTGGAGTTGTAGATGAAGCATCAGCCATATAAATAGACTCTTCAGAATTTGTGGAATTAGTATTGGTATTTTCTAGAGTATCACCTTTAAAAGAGTTGTAAGTTAATAAAGCATCTCCTGCAAAATTTTCTCCTTTTTTCAAGGATCCCCAACCATCTTGCCCTTTATCTTCCATATGTTGAGCTGATTTTTCTGGACCTGCTGAAAATTCATAATATCCAAAAACATTTCGAGCTGCTTCAAGATGATCTTTTGAAGCTTTTATTTTCTTCAAACCTTCTCTATAAGCCGGAATATTTTCCATTTCCCACTTAACAAATTGAAGTTGTTCTTCAAAGGATGCATCTCCCAAAGATTTACCTGAACCTGGTCCATCATAATGTTTCCATCCAGCTTTTTTTTCTTTCTCACTAAGTTTACCATGTTCAAAAGCTCTTCTTCTAACTCCTAACCACTGAGCTATTCCAGTTGCTGGAGAGTCTGGATTCTTAGCAGTAGTAACTAATTGAGACTCTCTTAAAAAATTACCAACTAACCCGGCAGCTTGTTCTTTAGTCATCCCAAGTTCCTTCATAGCAAAATCCATGGCTTTTAGTATTCTAGCCTTTCTCACCTCATCAGTTATCTTTTCAGGTGGTCTATTTCCTGTAATATACCCTTTCACACCATCTACTGCATCACCTATATATTCGCCACTTTTTTTCATAGGAGAATTATTCCATACTTCTTGTTCATAAGCACGATTTTTGGCTTTAAGATCCAGTACATTTTGGATGCCTTTGTAATTATTCAAATCATAATCTACATTTTCAGCCACTTTTCCATGAAGAGCTGTTTGTATGCCTCTAACATGCTTATCCATATTAGTTCTTATTTCAGAATCAGTTATATCAAATGATTTATAAGATACATTTCCATCTTTATCTTTCGTTTTAAAACCACCAATTCTGTCTTTAATCCTATTTATTACCCCTTTTTTAATTCTATAACCATTAACTATAGTAGCATCTTTCTGATTTTTAGGTACAGTAATTGTTGACATATCTCCCATACGACCTAAATCTACTCCTGGTCTAGGGTCATTTACATCAACTAATCTCATAGTATATCTAGGAAGTACTCTTGCTTTTTTTGTATTTAAAGCAGCTAATCCACCTCTAACCCATGGTGATTGAGATGCCTGCGCAGTTAACTCACCGGCAGTTAATCCACCAGCTATCAAAGGAATTGCTAATGCTTGTCCTCCTGGAACAAAACAAAGTGCAATACCTCCAGCTAACCCTGCCAATCTAAAACCCCATTTCTTTAAATCCCCTATACCAGTAACATTTTCTAAATGAGTTTGTAATCCAGCTTTTAATGCAGCCTCTTCTGGTCCTGGGGGTTGATTTTTATACTCAAAAGCTAATTCCTCTAAAGTTTTTGGTTCTAAAACATATTTAAAACTACCTTCAGTGATATCTCCACGTTTTTTCAATTCATCAATATCATCTAAAGTTAGTCCTGTTCTTGTTAAAAATTCTGAAGATTCGATAGCTATACCCTTCTTATCTCCTGATTCTTCATTTTTATCTAATGCCTTTTCAATATCTCCAAGTAAACTAGTAACTCCAACAGTATTGACAGTTTTTTTATCACCTAACATACTTGATACAGCATTAGAAGCTCTAAATGTAGAACCTACAGTACCAGTCAATTCTCCTGATTCAGTAACATCTGAATATCTTACATAATTATTAGCATCTTTATCCCTTGTATGAATTATATCTCCTCTAGCAATATCAGTTAACCTACCTTTAGAATCTATTAAGTCTTCATAACCTTTTAAATTTCCATAAGATTCTCTAAAATGTTGTGTATAAAAATTTGATAATTTTTCATTAACATCCGCACGATCATCTATCCACGATAAATCTTTCTTACCATCACTAGTTAATCCATATTTAGAATTTTTAGAAACCTCTTTTATCTGATTATCAATTCCTTTTTTTAATCCATCTGCTCCAGTAAATAGCGTAGATATAACGTTTCCAAAATATCCAACTATATTTTTTAAAGAACCTAAAAGATCATCTGTATCTATTTTTGGCAACTCTAAATTTTTTATCGCCTCTGCACCTTCTGAAAAATAATTCTTTATCTTTAAAAATAAGTAGTCGAATGCTCCAGGACGCTTTTCATCACCTGTATAAAGCAAGTCTTTTAATGAACCTAGTATAGTAGATTTATTGCTATTAGGATCTCCTCCAAATAAACTAATTAACATTTTAGAAAATCCAGATCTGCCTCTTGGAGCTTTGGGATCATTTGGATCAGGTTCTCCAAAAAAGAAAGTCTCTACATTAGCAGCAAATTTAATAATTCTTTTCCAATTTTTTGCTAAGAACATAGTACCAAAGAGGAAGAGAATAGTTTTAAATTGTCCACCTACCGAAGATGCTAATTTTCTGGGATCTAATCTCTCCGAAACACTCTTCCCTAAGTCAGATAAATGTTTCATTAATTTATTAGTACTTCTTGTTAAGGACCACTCACGACGTTGATATTCTTTTTCCCTGGCCGCTGCTTGTTGATTCTGTTTAGCAAAGGCATTAGATATCCAAGTTTTAAATCGAGCCTGTCCTTCATCTGGATTTTGTTTTACTGCTAATGTTCTCCCTTGGACAGGACCACCAATATTAGCAGCGGGAACAGCAACGTTATTAGTCGTCGTGTTCGTAGTGTTATTATTTATTGTTATCTTCTGTGGAGTAACTTGTACACTCCTTGAAGATGTTCGCTGTACTTTAGGTTGTCCAAGACCATATTTTCCTAAGACAGCTTGAGTTTGTGGATTCATTGATTGTACCTGTTGTTGTACACTTGCCCCTCCACCTAAACCTCCAAGAGCAGCCATTTCAACAGCCTGACTCATTGTTTCATTATTAGCCGCATCAGCATTATTTTCGAGTCTAGCTGTTTGTAAGTTTCCCTGACGTTCTGCATTTATCTGAACAATCTGGTTTTGCGCTTCTTGGAATTGTTGTAAGTCTTTCCCGGATTCTGGTTTCTGGGAAGACATTTTTCTTACTTTGTTTTCAATATCTTCTGCAGCCATTGTTTATTTTTGTTTTATAAAGTTCCTTATGAAATGTTCAATAGTTAGTACATTGTTTAAGTTAAATTTCACTTCAGTATCATTATTTTCATGAATTTTATTAATATAAAATTTCTCATTCTCTTCTACTAAAAAAGAGTATGGAGATAGTATTTCATACTTATCTTTTGGGACTTTTATATATAATATTGAATAATCTATAAATTCATTTGTTGGTATATAATGACCGGAAACTTTAATTATTTTTGGTTCACGTACAACTATCTTCTCTCGAATTATATCTCTATTACTTAACGGATATAATTTCACGTACTTGTTTAATATATCATTCATTTCATTGAATAATATATTTGATGAATATAAATAAGACTTAATAAACTTTTTATAACTAATATCGTTATCAACTATTATATTTACAATAGTTGAGAAAATGTCAAAAAATTCTTTATTATATCTCCTATTTAGATCTAATTCACTAAGAGAAACTTTCTTAGATATGTAATCTTTTAGAAAATTATATAGATATTCTCTGGATTCTATATCAATTTCTACTATATTATTTAATTTATCAATGTCAGAATATAAAATACTTCGAACATCTTCACAATTATAAAAAAACTGAATATCTTTATTGGAATACTTATAATGAAGATGTCTCAAACTTTCTATACAATCTAATAGTTTTTCTGTACTAAATTCATTTAAATAAATGTATATATTTCTATCAAAATTAAAATAGTTTCTTAGTATATCATGCAGTTCTATCTCTACTTTAGATCTAAATCTATTTTTTTCTATATATCTTTTTAAAAATCCAAACATAATGTATAGCCTCCTCATTTTTTATTTCTCTTTAATTTTGCATAATCCTTATAAATCTTTGCGTCATCTTTATAAGTTTTTAATGAATTATCTAAATTTTCAGAAGCTTTATTGTATTCAGACTCAGTCATCTTATTTTTCTTTACTAAATCTTTTAGATCTTTTCTTGCGTTTTTAGAAGCATTTTCCTCTTCCATTAATACATTATTTACTCCTCTATTTCTACGTTTAAGTCTGAAATAACCACCTAATCCTTTATAATCTCTTTTATCATCTATCTTATCTTTCTTTTTTCCTTTTCCTGAAGTAAATTCTCTAAATTTATTAGCTTCTCTTCCCTTAGATCTCCATTTAGTATAGGCATCTATAGGATTTTTTAAAACTTTTCCTGTCTCTACGTGCCCCATTTCATGAGCTAAAATTTCAGGACTTTTTCCACTATCAAAATCTACTAAAGATATATAATCATTATTTGGATCCTTCTTTATATCTTTTATAATCTCTTTCTTTTTACTTTCTGAAAAAGGAGAATTTTTTGCTACATCAATATAATCATTTTTAGACATATGTCTGTCTATATTTCCTTTATATACATCTATTTTTCTAGACTCAGCTACTTTTTTCAATTCATCTTTGGCTTCTTTATTATCAATTAAGATATTATTAGGCTTCCTTTGTTTATCTAAAGACTCTATATCTTTTTTAAGTTTATTTTCAAAATTTTTTAATTTTTTTTATATCCTCTAATTTTCTTTCTTTAATTCCTTTTATAGGACCTAATTTTTTAATACTTCTAAAAGTTTCTAATAAATTTTTAGACCTATTTTTAGTATGTTTAATAATTGAATTACTTCTTTTTGCTAATATATTATAGACTGAATTAACAGTACTACCTATTCCATATTCTCGTTGTTCTACTTCCCAACCTTCAGAGTATAGTTTTTCCACTAAATCTCTGCCAGTAAAAGATTTAGTATTTAATTTTCTTGCTATAATCATAATTTAATTTATTTATAATTTTATTTCCTGTCCTAATATAATTTCAAAGCCTTATATATGAGAAAATATATAAGAATATGAAAATAGGAATAAGATTTATTAAAGAAAGTGAACTAAAAGTATCTTCATGTCAATCTGAATTTATTGAAGATGCCGAATTAATGTTTAGGAATGAAAAAGATAAACCTAAACCAGTAGAACTATTCATATTTACTAAAAATCCAATCAGTAGTGATAAAAGAATAATTAGATCTAGACCAATGGTAGAGTATAAAGGTAATACCTCAGATATCCAGATTATAGAAGATAATAATATAGAGTGTAACTACATTTATACTGCACCAGGAAGATGGCAATTCAACATACTTAATAATATAATTGAATTTGATAATGGAGATCTAAAAACAATAAAGGATTATTTAAGTAAATATGATTTGTAAGTAGAGACTAACAATCTCTACTTTTTAATTTTTCAATAAACTTATCTATCTCTTTATTTCCAAAACCTAGTATAACTTCTAAACGACTATCATACCAAAACTTTCCAGGAACTTTAAGAATACTATATAAACTTTTATTACAATCTGTAAAAGTTATTAGGTGATTTAATTCTAATTTATCTGTAGCTAGTATTTCAATATCATTAGAAACAGTATATTTGTCTAATTTATCAGATCTTATCATAACAACTGGAATACATCTCTTAATACCTAACGAACCATCATAGTCACTAGAATCAATTAAGACTCCTCTTACTAACCTAGGGGAATTTTTCTTTTCTTCTTTAGTACTTTCTTCTGTAATGGATTGTTTATTAATCTTCTTCTCCAAAATTCCTGTAATAAAATCTATAATACCAAGAATTAATAGTAAAGCTCCATAAATTATTAATCCAGGAATAACTAACACAAATACAATGATACCTGGAATTAATAACAATAAAGTCCAAGATAGCCATTCACCATCATCAAATAACCAATCTATTAAATTAGTCTTTTCTATCTTCATTTTTCTTCCTCCAATTATTTTCTATATATTCTTTTGTATCTTCTATAAATCTAAGTAACTCAACGGAAATCAATTTATATTCACCTAATAATTCGAAAGCATAATAATTATTGATGCTATTAATATTCCCTTTGTAAAATACATCATTATAACGATCTGAAAGTACCAATCTTTTAAAATCATTGGTTTGTATAAATAATGTATCTTCCGGAATATTATCAAATTTCCCTTCCTTGAGTAAAATAAACACATCTATACTTTCAGATCTAACACCAATAAGAGAAACTATATCACTCTCTTCTGGAAATTTTCGAATCTTACTATGATTATAACTAGAATAATCACCAAATCTTAGTATATTTATATGTCTATAATAATCACACTCATATAAATTTTCTATCCACTGTGCCATATATGTAATATTTTATTTTAATTAGTTCCTGGGTAGTTATATCCCAAACTTTCCCAGGATTTATTGTTTTTATGATTTTGCTTATTATAAATCCATTATATCTACTATATTTTGTCCAGACCCCATCATTTCTTTTCTCTCAGCTTCCTCTTCATAATAAGCTTGACGTTGTGCTGCTGATATACCTTTAAGTCTCTGCCCCTTCTTACCACCAAAATTAAGTAATGGAAAGTCTGGATCAGTTCCTTCGGTAGTATCAAGAAAATTCTCATAACATTCCCTAAGAGCTTTAAGAGAACTCAATGTATAATTCTCTATTCCATCTGCCTTAAGAAATTTATTTAAATAAAATTTTAGATCCATCAATTGGGGAATTGTTACAGATGTCTCGAAAGAAGTCGACAGTAAGAGATTCTACACTTACTGCCACACTCCTCCTTTCTTTCGCTTTCTTTCCTTTATTACATTCAGGACAATATAGTTGAATAGGTTCAAGTCTATCGTAATATAAGTCACGAAGAGCAAGCAAGAGAGTAACATCACCATGAGTAGCCCCTAAGACATCTTTCTCGATCTGTGTTCCCTGATAATCAAAATCTTTAATCAAGGCTATAGTTTTAATCATCTTCAAGTCAGTTACAGTTCGATATCTAAGGTAAGTCTGAAATACCTTCATAAACTCTCTAACTGTCGGAACTATAGTCTCGTATCTATGCCCTCCAAGTTCAATAAAAGCACCATTCATAATCTTTTGATCGATCTGTTTAAAGTGAATATCTTTTTCGAAGGATATAGTTTTCTTCATCTTCTTACCACATTCAGGACATGTTACTTCTATTTCATAAGATAATTCCCCTGATACAGTACATAGCTTCTTATAGAATATCAGGAAATCTACATCCATTAAGTAACAATCTAAGATAGTTTCATCTTCCTGAATAAGTAAGTTAATATCATATAAGTATTTTTCTAACGGATCATCAGAGGGTAGATTTTCAAGGTATCTAGTTATCTCTAAGAATGTCATAGGACTAACTTTAACACTCGGAAACTTATAACCATATCCTCCTGATGGCAATTGTGCTGTTAATATATTCATAATTTTATCAAATTTTACATTAAACTCTCATTTTATATCACTTATTCTTTTCCCCTACGCTTCAATTCTTCACGAGCCTTTCTTGCTTCAGACTTATGATGTAGATGTCCGGCCGTAGCTATAGCAGCACCAGTAGCAGATCCTATACCAGCTCCTACTAAACCTCTCTTAAGTGATAATTTCTTTGCTAAACCTATCGAAGCTCCAGAGACACCAGTAACAGCTATAAGTCTTTTATTATTTTTCTTAATATTTTCTTTTTCCTTATCAGTTAAGCCACCATCATATCTAGCTCGTTCTTTTAGCCACTTATCTGATTTTCTGGCAAACTTAGAATCATCAAACTCCTCGGATGCCCCAAGATAAGTTTCTTCATCTGGATTACTCTTGGGAAATTTCTTTGCTCTGAGTTTTTCTGCATTCTTCTTCATCTTATGATTAGAAGCTAAACCTACTGCAGTACCTACAACAGCTGCTCCAATAGCTATCTTCTTATTACGTTTAGAGGCTTTCTTTGATATCCGGTCCTTTAATCGTTCTGCTGCTTTCTTTGTCAACTCCTCACTTGCATGTGCCTTGTTTACAGCATTATTCATGTAGATATTCTCAACTCTATTAACCTTTTCGTTGATATCGATTTCATTCGCTAAACCTACTATAGGATTACCAGTTTTTATTCTCTTCTTTGCTAATTCCCGAACTTTATCACCAGTAGATCTAATCTTTTCGAATTCCTTATCAAGTTTCTTTTCACCCTTAAGATTATGGATAATTACTTGCTTATCCACTCCCCTATGTTTCTCATCCTTGATAAAATTAGATGCAAGTATACCATCCACAGCAATACCAGCACCAGCCAAACCTCCATAGATTGTTGCTACACCTTTTCTAGTTCTGTCAAGGTTATCTGCAGCCATTTCTCTTTTCTCCTTACTTGTCTTGGAGAATAATTTACGTTTTATTATCATCTTCTTTTCTATTTATATTACAGTTCATCATAATATCCTTCCTCTATTAACTCATTTTTCGTGCGTTTTCGGTAATTATCTAGGTATCGTCTCCTCTTCTTCTTTCCATCAACCACTAATACCTTATATCTCCTACTAGCACTCGTTTCACCATCAATAAAGTAAGGAACATGAGAATTATCATTAAATAATTTTCTCTTAATAATCATAAAAAAAAATATTATTACACGGGAGGAGAAGAACAAGTCTATACACCACCCTCCCCATTAAAGGTATATAGAACTTTACAATTATTATTACTTAAAAGCCTTATATATGAAGAAAATCAAAATATATAAAACTATGAAAAAAGATATTATTAAAATTGTAAAACCTAATAAACAAAATTCAAAAATATCAACTACAGCTAAAGTATTTGAACAAGGAATTTCGTTTATTACATTGATTCAAGTACCTAAGGAAAAGTATAATATTCCTAATGGTATTAAAATATTAAATATCAAAGAGAAAGACTTAGAAACTTTTAAATCATTCTACGATATAATTCTAAAAGATCCTGAGAGATATTATACAATCGGATCTATAGATAATAAGTTTAAAACAAAAGAACTAGCGGAAAAATATGTAGATGATCTAATTTCTAAGATTCGTGAAAAAGAGGCTTAAGGTCTCTTTTTATTTTTCTTCTTTATTCTATTAGGTTTTATTATCCCTTTTAAAATTTTTCCTTTACTAGATTTATAACCATGCATATAAGTTCCAAGATCCGCTCCTAATTCTTTCCTAGCTTCAATCATTTCACTAGGATTTGCATTAGCTGATCTTAAAAGTTTCATTGCAGTCTTGGTAGCATTCTTTTCTTCTTTTATTAAAACCTTTCCTGTTGCAGAAGTTAAAAGATAATTTCCTAATCCATTTTTATTTCTACTTTTATGATAAATCGGCTTTGTCACACCATTTAATTTAGATACAACTCCTGTACCTAACTTACTTTGATTCATAACATGAGCAATTTCATGAGCAAACACGGCCTGACTTCCCTTTTGATTTATTACTGCTCGCTTACCTCGAGATAAAGCTTTTCCAAGTTCCCTGTCTTCTGGAAAATCTGACTTAGTATATCTAATTCTATCTCTTCTATTGGTATATTTTTTAGGTAATGTCCAAGTTTCACTTCTATCAGGAGATAACTTTACTCCCTTTTCTGTTACTGGTTTATACTCTTTCTTCCCTTTAACTACAACTATTCCTCTTTTCTTTGCTTCTTGACCTAAAGCTTTCATTACTTCAGGTCTTTTAGGAAATTTTGTATTTTCAGTGTATGCATCAAGAGCCATCTGAGCTTTATCATTTGCCTTAATCGACTTATCTATATCATCGGAAATCTTAAATCTGAGCTTTCTTATTCCTCTTTTTAAGCCTCGATCTTTAATAGACTTTGCTCCATATTTTATATATTTTTTCCACGGAACTCCAAATTCTCTTTGTTCAGGATTATCAAAAATTAATTTACGTTTTATTATCATCACTTAAGAAATTTATTATCTTTTACCTTATTTTTTATACCAAAGCCTTATATATGTTAAATTAAAACCAAAGAATATGAAGATAGGAATAAAAATAACAAACGTAATAGATGAATTTATTAGACTTACAGGTCCTACAGCTGATCTAAGAATAAAAGATTGTAAAATATATGTAATAATAGATCATAACAAATTCACTAACCTAGAAGAATTGCTCAATATAATAAATCAGCAATCTATCTTTACCTCCGAGCCTGCAGAAATTGTATTACCCTCTGAAGTGGAATCTATACTACTCGATACAGATAATTCAATAACAGATACAACCATAAAACTTCCTGGGACTTGGAGAATGAATACAGAAACTAATAGAATAATTGAGCAAGAAAAGTTAGATAAAATTTTAGAACTATTTACTATACAAGAAGGATGAGGAAACTCGTCCTTTTATTTTCTCTTCTTAGAATTTCCAAAACAAAATTCTCACCCACCTTTTCCTGGCGAATGAGAATTATTATGTCCCAGGCAAGATCGAACACTTACCTCATAAAATATTGTTTATTGTTTTCAGGTTATTATATATTTCTTGATACTCTGGCTTAACTCCTATAATGTCAGTAGCTTTCACTCTCTTCTTAGAACCATCAGAAAGTATTTCATTTACTTTAGCCTCCTTAGTTTCAAAAAAGTTTTCTAAGTCAGTTGCTTTAGGAGTAGCTGTATAATTAATTGAAGAATATAGTCCTCCAAGAATTTCTTTTATTTTTGCTTGGCTTATTCTATCTCCAACAGAAAACTTAGAGAGAATAGTATTTACCAAAAGTTCTTTACTAAATGTTACAATACCTAACTCTTTTTCAATTTTATACCTATCATACCCCAAAGCTTTTAGTTTTTGTGGTTTAAGAATAGTATAATAAGATTTAATATTATCATGTTCCCCAATCTGATCTAATACTATTTGTATAGCTTGATTAGATAATCCATATTCACATAATAATTTAAGCTTTTGTTTGAACAAAGTTAGATTTTCATACTCATTCATAAAATTAGATACTTCTCTATTAATTAGATCATTTGTATCTAATGTATTATGTACTGAACTAAATACAGTAAATCTATCTTTATAATCATATTGTTGTATTCTAAAAGCTCTAATCTCATTTACTAATACTAAATTATTAAGTACAGGTATCAAAGTTCCACTCTGATGTTCGTTTACCGCCACATAATTATCTTTATAACTAAAAGATTTTGCCATTTTTTGATATGTTTCTGCTAGATCATATTTTGCTTTATCAGGTGCAGAGCTATAGGAATCTAATAAGTTTTGAGTAATTTCTTTTTTTCTTTCTACTTCTTTATTAAACTCCTCTTGAGACACTTTCCTATAATCACATATTGTTCGATAATAAAATACTGCACTATTACTCCATGGATTCTCTTGCAGCCTTTGTCTACCTAAGATCTGAGGCAAGTCTTCAGAGATATCAACAGCTAAAGAATCAATATTACTATCACTAAATATAAAACTTCTAGCACAAGTAGAGTAAAAATCAGCACCTAGGTAAACAGTTCTAGTACAAAAGGTAAACATTTTAGGTTTAACTCCTTTTAGCGGTACTTCACCTATTACGAATTTCTTCCCTAATTTACGTTGTATTCGTTTTTGATTATCAGGAGTATCACTACACAAAATATTTACTTCTTCAGATTGGAGATTACACTTTTTTATAATACTAGTAATATGATTAACAGAATTTACATAAAATACAGCTTCATCCGATATTATTTCAACAGGATAGCCATTTACCATTCTAATAGCTCTCTCAAAATTACCATCCTTGTAGGACTGAATAATTTCTGGGAGTTTTTCGCCAACAGATTTCATTGTAAGTACTTTTAAGGCAGGTTTTAATACCCTAGTCGAATCCTCCTTACTCCAATCCATATTAATATATGGAAGACCATCAAACTCACCTAACATATTAAGATATTCCTCCAACATAGGAGTTGCACTAACAAATAAAGCTGAGTGAGATTGGTGTAGATGATATAAAAAATCTAATTCTGTATTAGACTTAAACTTAGAATCATGTAAGATAGTTTGAAACTCATCTATAATGGTGTAAAAAGATTGAAATATACCCAAAGATGTTAATATATCTTTTACAATTCTATAAGAATCATATGTTACAAGAATTTTACAAGGTTTATCTCCTAAGTATTTTCTTTCATTTAGATAGTCTTTTATTTCATTCATTAATCTATTATAAACTGTATCCTTTCCATGAACTACTTCTTTAAGAGTATCCATAAATACTTGAGATCTAGTCTTATCTATCTTGCTTAAATCTTTATCAACTGTCAATTCTTTTTCAAGCTCATTCACTACTAAGTAAACACTATCCTTATGTTGGTCTTTCTTATTTTTAAGTAACATCTTTCTTGGAGAACATAGGATAACATTTTCAGGACCTCTAAGACAGTATTCTGTAAATCCACAACCTGGAAGTTGTTTATTAATAATACATTTTACTGGGAATTTATAAAATCTAAAGTCTGTTCCTAATTCTGATATAAATCTTATTCCTCTAGGAACTACATAATCATTTAATTTTAGTATTGGCATACGTATAATTTTATCAAATTTATTATAATCTAATAGAGAATCCAGTTAAAAGAACTACTATGTCTCTTTAAATTGAAGACATAGGAGGATTCCCTTTTCAATCATAAGGAATTGAAAGGATATTATACGCATTTTGTCACTTTAAATGGAGTAGTTTTAGTACAGTACTATATATATTTTATCTGACAAAAAAGTGACACTTGCTCATATAGATAAAGAACATAAGATCATGTCGGAGACATGGAATATTTATGTTTAGGATTTCTATGAGCTTTTAATCTAGAAATACCACCCCTGGCCCTTTAGAGGCCAAAGGGGTGTCAACTTAATTAAAATAATATTATACTAAAATTTCCTATATATCTTATTCAATGTTTCTTTTCTAAGACACCTCTAGCGGTAGCGGTTAGAGGTGTAGGATAAGGGAAGCTCCTTTGTCCTCATAAATAAGGGACAAACCTATATAAAACCTCCCTTTTATCAATTTGAAAGCCTAGTATATGTAATATAAACTTTAAATACGTAGAATCATGAAAAGAATAGTCAAAGAAGCGGTAATTGAGAAAAAACTTACTGATGAAGAGAAAGATATAATAAGATCTCATTTAGAATGTAATTATAAAATAGTAATGTTATATCCTATTAACGAAAATACAGAAGTACCTAAAAATGCATTACCCTCTGAGATATGGAATATTCCAGAGGGTTATTATGCTATTGAGATTGAATGATAGTTTTATATACCTTCAATTCTTCCATATGAAATAAGAATAAAATATATAAAATTATGAAAAGAGATAAATTAATAAAAGAAATTATTGAGAAGGATTCATTTATTTTTGAAGATCCTTGTCTTTATCCCATCAAGAATTAGAAGAGATAGACTCTACTATAGAGAGTACATCTTCTATGTTAGATAATATGAAAATTGACTCAACAGAGGATGATCCTATGCTAAGATTTGAAAAAATAGTAGAAAATCTTAATAAATCTAATAAAAGTATGAGAGTAAAAAGAAATGAGTTAATCTTTTTAAAGGATTATCATAATACATCAAAAACTCCTTGTTCAGATTGGCTTGATCATAAAAGAGTAGACCTGTATCCTATTAATGAAAATACAGAAATACCTACAGATGCATTAGATCCAGGGGTATGGAATATTCCTGAAGGTTATTATGCTATTGAGATTAGAGATTTGGATTAATTTCCAAATCTCTTTATTTATTTTTATATTTTCCGAGTAATCTTACAGTATTATCAGTTATCATTTTATTAGCTGCATTGGATTCATAAGTTCTAAAGGAATAATCTAGACTTTTATTTCCTGCTTTTTGCATTTCTCTGGGAAGATTATATTTTTTCGCTAATGCAACAGCATGATATGATGCATTAGCTTCATTCATTAATGTAGATAAATTTCCTACATTGTTCATAATAGAATTATGTAGATTATGTGAATTATTTACTTTTTTATCCAAACTTCTATAATTACCATAATATTTACCTCCTCTTAATTGTTCTCTATTATCACTTACACGATGTCCAACTTCATGAAGAATTGTATATGGATTTTTTCTATGTATATTATTTATATTAATAGTATCATTTTTATAATTATATTCTGTAGTTAAATTAGAACCTACTGCAGTTTTTATATTATCTTTTTTAAGATCTTTTAAAATTTTTTGAGCAGATTCAGGATCATATCCTAAAGTAGTATTTAATTTCTTAGCTTGATTGTATTTAGTTTCAAGTTCTGAGAATTCATTATCATAATTAGATTCAATATTTTTTCTTTTGAATCTATAATTTTTTCCAGCTCTTTCTTTTTTGATTTTATCTAACTTTTCTAAATCTATTCTATTTTGTTTCGAATTATCTTCTATAATTTCACGTATATCATAAGTTCCCTTTGCTTTTCGTTCTTTATAAAATTTTTTATTATCAAGTGAAAGGTTAGTGAAAGGATCAATGACATATTGGCCGGAATCTTTTACATTTTGCCTAGCTATTCGTAATCTATTATTAGAACTAGCAGCTTGAATTCTCTTAAACCGATTATGAAGTTCTGGATTAGCTATAATTTCAGTTATAGCAGCTTGGAAACTTGGAAAAGCGAAAGGATATAGTGAAGGCATTGAGGATATGTACAAGTATAAAGAAGATCCGGATAGCCTTTCTGAACCTGATAAAATCATCCTTGAGGCTGTGGGTGATATCCTCAAAGAAGAAGGAACGCTAAAAAGTATGAGTGTGAGTGATGGTATTACTTATACAAAGAACCTCAAAAAGAAACTCGAGGCTCTAGAAGCAAAAGAAGAGAAGGTTGAAGTATAATATCACCTCAGAGAAGATTGACAGAAATGTTGATCTTCTTTTTTAATTTCCTGTCTTCTTTTTATATTTTGCTAGAAGTGGAGCTTTTGAATATGCATCTAAATCTTTTTCATATCCTTCGAGTGCTTTATCAAAACTTTTCTTTGCATGATTTAATTCTTCAGGTGTTGCTCCTTTTTCTTTCATTAACTTTAATGCTCTGTCTGAAGCGTCTTTTTCATTACTCAGGATTAATCTTTTGTCAATTAATTTTCGTTTCCAAGATTTTAACTTAGGAAATTTTGAGTTATTACTATCACTTTCAAAATATGTATCGCCATCTCTTTTATCTGCTTTATTAAAACTACCTCTAATAGAATCAGAGTTTGCTATTCTATTTTTAATGCTATCTTTTTCTCCTTTTATATGACCTACTTCATGAGCTAGAGAAGCAGGTCCTCCTTGATTTCTATTATAATAAATCGCATGATCTCTATTATCTATTAACTTAGATAATTTTCTTTTATCTCTTTCAGAAACTCTATCACTATTATTAATCGAGTTTTTAAGTACTTCTTTAATTTTCTTATCTTTAATATCTACATTACTATTCTCTGCGTATCTAGTAACAAAAGAATTTTCATTAATAGCTTCTCTTTGAATAGCTCTTTCTAATTTCATATTTTTAGGAGCTCTTTCATCTAAGTTACTCAATTCTCCTTGTATTTTACTTTTTTCATTTTTTAATCTATTAAGTTCTCCTTTATATCTATAATATTTCTCTAAATTTCTTTTTGAAATAAAGCCTTTCATTTTAGAGAGTAATCCATATTCTCGTTGTTCTAATTCCCAACCTTCAGAATATAGTTTTTCGACTAATTGTTTACCTGTTATCATCCTTTTTCCAATTGATTAGTATATACTTTCTTACTCTATTTATTTCTAATTCAGTTTGATAATCTAATTTTCCGGAAAAATCAAGAATTGGAAATCTAATAAAGTCATAATTATTTAAATTACCACATTTAAATAATGTGGTTAATTCTTTATCTGAAGATAACTCTTTGAAATTGATACCTTCTGGAAGTTTAAATAATTCTTTTCTTAGGAGGAAACCAACTTCAGTGGGAAAATTACCAGAAATTCTGGTTTGGATATGCCAAGTTTCTAGAGTAGGTATCACATCCTCATCTTTTCTAGTTATAGTTTTTAATTCCTCTAAGTAATCTTTTCTTGTTTGAAGCGAATTATTTCTAATATAATGTGGATCATAGAAAAGAGTTTCTGTATTTCTTTCGATTAATCCAAGTTTTTCTTCAAGATTTTTTATCTCTTGGTCTAACATTCTTCGTCTAGGAAGTAATATATTTAGTAAGTTCATAATAATTGTTTTAGTTAGTAGAAGAGTAACCGATCAAAGTTACTCCCCTTTATTATTTTTATACAATAGTAAGTATATAATTATTTAGGTTTCTTTTTATTTATTATTTTTCTTCTTAAATTATATTTCTGTCTTTCAGTTCTTCCTTTATCTCCAAAAAGTTCCATTAAATCTTTTTCTTCTTTATGAGATCCAGGAAATACTTTATAATTATCTATTTCTTTTGGATGTAATTTATTTAATAGCTTTTCATTTAAGTTATTTCTTAAACTATTTCCTTTTCTATATGTATCTATTGCAGCATTTTCTAGATTTTTAGCATGTTTAATCTCTTCTTTTGTTGCACCAGCCTTTTTTAAATCTTTTATTCCATTCTTCCAAGCATTATTTTCTTCTTGAATTCCAATAGTTCTTTTCCCAATATCAGCTAGTATCCCTTTACTATTATTAGATTTATCAGCTAATTTTTGAATTGCAGAATTAATAGATTTTTTACTATTTTTAACATGACCTAGTTCATGAGCAGCAAATGGGGTGTCTTTTCCTATTGCATCAGCGTTGAGATTTATAATTGCATCTTTGGTCGAACTTGATTTGGCCAATTCTCTACTAGCTTTATCCAAACTTTTATCATTAGACATTTCCTCGAGTAGATTTTTCTTTTCTTTATTGAGAATATAGGATTTGTCTCCTTTAGGTTGATATATCAGTTTAGAAAATTTGTTATTAGGTATTATATCAGCGTTTACTTTATTAGCTTCTTTTTTCAGATTATCGGCTATTAATTCATTCTCTTTTGTTTCTTTTCGAAGATTAGTCAATTTTCTTTCTGTTTTCTTTGTTTTTGCAAGAAACTCTCGTTTATTCTGAATTAATTTATTCACTATATCTCTTTTTCGTTTTCTGATATAATTTTTTGTTCCTTTCTTTAAACCCAATCGAGATATTTCTGAAAGTATACTAAATTCTTTCTGTTCTTCTGGGTACTTTCTTAATATAATCATATTAGAGATTTAATAAATTTCTTAGTATTTTCATCCAACTCTCTTATAATATAGTAATCCTCTATATTATCACATTCAGAGTTTGTACTTTTTATTTTATATTTAGTACTGTTCTCTATTTTTATTGTTTTTGGAATATTAATAGTTTTTCTTATTAATACTACATACACAATCTTACTTGGTTTAGGTAATTCTTTTATGATGGGATTAAAAGTATCTTTTTCATTAGAATTATCTGGATTAAAATATCCACTAGCTCGTATTACATTTAAGCTCTTATATCCATCGTTTAATCGTTTTCTAAGGTCTTCTAGGTATTCCCTTCGGCCTTTGAGATCATATTTTCTTCCTCTATTTTGTTCATAAAGTGGATCATAATAAACTTCTGTTCCAGTTCTTCTGATTAATCCAAGTTTTTCTTCAAGATTTTTTATTTCTGGCTCTAGTTTCTTCAATTCTTGCCTTTCTCTTTTTCGTCTAGGAAGTAATATATCTAGTAAGTTCATAATAAATAATTGTTTTAGTAGAAGAGTAACCGATCAAAGTTACTCTCCTTTATTATTTTTATTTTTTAAATATTATCAAAAGTTCTTTCATACGTTAATCAATGAGTTTTACTTCATGACAGACTATATCACCTAAGGAATTTCCTCAGTCTACATACATAGTCGTTGAACCTAGATTTATGTTATTATCTAGGATGCTGATTATTTGTATACAAAGATACAAATTTTCCAGCAATTCTTGTAGAAAACACCATGAAATTTTCCAAAATGTTCAAATTGCTTTAAAGTCATTAATTATTTTTATCAATGAATAGACTATATCATCTAAATTATATTTCAAACTTAGTTCTATATTTAGTCGTTGAGAAATTAGATCTTTTCTAATTTTTGCTGATTATCTATTTGATATTCCAGCATTTTAATAGAATTTTCATAAAGTAATATAAACTTTATGCTTCTTCATTTGAAAAAGCTTACTTGGATATCTGCTCGCATTTGTTAATATATATTAATATATTATAGACTATATCATCTTAAGAATTAATATTTCTTAAGTTATACATTTAGTCGTTGAGAAGCTATTTTTAATAGTTTTTGCTGATTTATGTTTTACATTTTCCAGCATTTTAGTATAATTTTCCTATTATATAATAGGCGACTAAGCAATTAATCGGTTCCGTCTTCTGTTTGCAATAGGTTACTATAATATTTTATTATATGTTCAGAATATAAATTTAACTTATATTTCATTATAAGTTAGTAAGTCTTTATTCGTTACGCTAAGAATTTTTATGTTCTCAGTTCGGTATTGGGATTATCCTTTCACCGAATTTACTTACTACATTCTAGAGTATTACTATTTCTAGTGGGCCTTAAAAATTTTTTTAACCATTTTCGTCGATCGGTGCATCCTGAAGAATACAGTTATAGAAATTAAGAGTACGAACTTTGATACGGCTTGAGTTAGTTAAGATTAATCTAAGGTCGCATACTAAGTCATCCTTTCTGAAAGAATATTTAGTATCACGATCTGCAATTTTCTGGCGATAGTCCTTATGGTTTTTGTTTTAAATCATACTAGACTATATCATAAAGAGGAACTATGGCTTAACCCTCTTTCTTTGTACTTAGTCGTTGAAAAATAGAATCATATCTATTTCTGCTGATTATTTTTTCGTTATATTAGGTTCATCGCTCTTAATCCTAAATCTTAAGCGATGGAGATAACTATAACGAGATATTTCCAGCAGTTCACAAAGATTCATTAAGGAACTTTTAATCTCTTAATGGACAACTTTTAAATTATCAAACCAGTAAGTAATTGCCTGATCTTCCTTATCTACAAAAGCCAACGACAGGGTTCCAGCTGTGTTTTGACCTGTCTTCTGAATGATAGTATAATTACCACGCATTCTCTTTTCAAAACCTGATACACTATAATCAATACCTACCTGAACGGCATTTAATCTAGCATTGAAAATATCAGTACCAGGGAAATAAACTCAAACATTTGTTCTATGTTTAGACTATATCATAAAAGAAATCTATGGCTATTTCTTTTCTTTGCTAATAGTCGTTGAGAAATAGATTTTTTATCTATTTTTGCTGATTTATCTTTACTTGATCTTCCAGCAGTTTACAAAGTTTTACTAAGACAATTATTTATCTTAGGTACATTAATGAATTGAAGTTCCCACATGTCACCACGAAGGAATTCTTTATTATTATCTTTATATGTACTTTGATAGTCAATAAATTTCATGTATCCGTCACTTCCGCGGACTAAACTTGCTACGCTTGCCATAGTTTTTATTATTTTTTATCGTAATTTAAAGTTATATCGATCGTCATATCATTATCTACTAAGTCGCTCATTCTAGATTCCACTTCAAGTCCTAGTCTGTTATTTGGTAAGTCTAGGTAAAATCCAGTAATAACTAATGAATCTATATATGAGTACCCAGCTGATATTCTATTTAAGATCTGTTCTATTCTAGCTCTTATATCTCCGGCTGATTTAGTACTAAGAATTTTCCATTTACTCTTTTCCAATTCTCTAGCCACTTTTCCTATACAGAATCTCATCCACCCTGAAGTATTGAAGTCTTGTCCATTTTGATATTTTTTATAATAATATATCTGGTTATTAAATACTAGATAATTACTTTTGTATTCTTCAAGTTTTTCTTCTGGTGATTCAAAGGTGTAAGGATCTGTTGTAGGTGTTTGATATAAGATCTGATCGCTAGTTATTGAGTAAATATCTTGTAAGAGCCCTCTAATATGTAAATAATATCCAGGTCTATCTTGTCCGAAAATTGTTTGCCCTCGATAAAAATATAAGAGTCGATTATCAGTGTCAGAGGTATAATTAAAGACGTAGTTATTTCCGGCCGTATTAGTTTCCTCAGGATCAGTTGTTTCTATTAAGTTTCCGTTTTCCACTTTATAGAATTTTACTCCTCCAGTGGGTTGTGATACTATATAAATTGTTCCTGAGGTTATATTTTCGGCCGATGGGAGTTCTTGAGTTTCTACGTAGGTCCATCCATTATCAGAATTTTGGAATAATACTTGAAAACCTAAACTCCTTGCATACCCTAAAAATCTCTCGTATTCTGGATAATAACTAGTCTCTGAGCCTGTCTTCATTCCGGCCGAGTATTTATAGATATCAGGGACTAAGAAATAATCAATAATTCCAGCGTTGTCAGATCCAAAAATAGCCTCTGCCGCTTTCCAATATTCCCCATTTATATCTTCGGCCGTTTCTTTCCAGGCTCGTTTAAGATACCATGTTCCAGAAGGTAATTCAGATTCTTTAGTACCTTTTTTATATTCTACCTCTTCACCTGTTTCTCGATTTATGTAAGATGTTGAGAGAATACATCTAACTAACTTAGACTCTGAAGTAATTATAGTATCAAGTCTTTCCTGTCCAATAGTAAATAAACCACCTTCATAAATTTCTTGATATTTATACCTCTCGATTGTTACTCTATACTTATCATCTCCTTTCAGTTTCTCAATATTTACACTAATATCACTATCTAAGTATTCGGGATCTCCACCTTCAGTACCAGTTGTTTTAGATATAAATCTCACTCTAGTACTTCCGCTCGAGATTTTTGATAGTATATTGTGTGTAGTGTTAAAATCTGGTTCGAATAATAGACCAGTAATATTAGTAAAATAAGTAACCTGAACAGAATATGATGTGTATATTTTGTAACCCTCCGAGATATTTCCTTCGACTGTATAACCTAATTGACTTGGAATTATAACTTCTACTAACCTCTTGAAAATTTCCTTATTACTTTCTTTGGCTTTGATTTCGACCTCGACTGCTTCATCATAATACTGACTTGGAATATTAGGGATACTATTAATTTCCTCTTTAAACCAAATCATTATATTTTCATAAGAGTCATTTTTAAGTTTTTTCAGGATTATATATTTAGAAGTTAATCCCTCGTCTATCGGGTGAAAATCTATCTCAGGGTTATATACTAAAGAATAAGCTAAAGTTTCATACCCTTTTGATACTCTTAGCAAGTCAGGAAGATGAGATAATAATATTTCTTCATTAATTTTTTCAGTATAATCAACATCTCCTTCCTCTATATATTTCGGATAACAATATTCAGGTCCAATAAAACCTGGATAATTTATGTTTAATACATCCCTATTTTCTAGAGAACTCGTATTATTAGTGTCAAGATTTTGTGGTAATTCTAGGATTTTCATATATTCTCCTAGATAATATATATAAAGAGTATACCACAAATTTCCCTCTTTATATTCGCCTTCTCCTGTTACTACCTTATACAAAACTTTATCTTCTCCGATTTCTGGAAGTTCTGTTAAGTTATAGTATAATTTTTGATCTATAGAATACTCTTTTAGGTCAACATAGTCAGGAGCATTAGTATTTTGTTCAACCTTAATTGGTCTATATAAGAATAAAGTAACTCCAGATTCTAAAAGTTCATCATAATAATCTTTCCCTGGAAAATCTGATCCAAACCAAATATCAAGTTCATCAGGAGTTCTCACAAGTATTGGTTTCTCATATGACATCTTAGAATCTACAACTTCAGAAAATACTGTAAAATCATCTTGTTCAGTGGAGTACTTTATATTAGTTGTTCCTAATCTTAAATACATAGCTTTATATTATTTAATTAGTTTCATTACTGAATTTACTCCACTTTCTACTATAGAACCGTAATCTGTTTTTGAAGAATTATCGGGAGCTTTATGTTGTATTACCTTAACTTCTGGAATTTTTCCTTCATTTGGATTCTCTCCTACGATACTAAATGATACCGTAAGATCTCCTGCACCGTCTCCAATATCCCCTGTATACTCTTCAGAGAAATCTTTCATTACTAAAAGCAAATCAAATTTTTGAATTGTACTATATTGTGGTGTCATAACATATATTCTACATCTGAAGCATATATTTTTATACATAGCAATACACACATTATTAGTATCTATTGCTGTAAGTGAATATTCATCCGGGGGCAGTATATAATAATCAGATGTATGTCCTTCGCTATTATAAATTGCAGCTTTAGCACATTCTTCAAAGTATCGTCTCCAAGATTTATATTGATCGTCGGCGATAGTTATTCGAAGTTCATTAGTAAATTCCATTGAAACAGGATAACTAATTTCACCATCATACAAGCTCAGTGTTTTTGATGTCATTTTAGATTTTTGAAGATCAAAACTAGTAAATGGAATCCATTTATTATAAGCTGTATTTACTCCATGCATTACGATATTTCTTATATTTATTTCGTGGATTCCAGGAAGATAATTAAGATCTCCATTTTCAGGCCCTGCATAAGGTTCAAGAGCAATTTCCCAGAAAGCATTAGTATCTAATGTTTGAATATTATAATTTGAATACCCTGTTGAGGTAAATTTATCTGGAGTTGTAATAAATGGGCTAGATTTTAATACATTATATAAACCTTCTACAGTATTAGTATCGTCAGTATCGCTAGATATCCCACATAATTCCTCTAGAGTAATTAATATACCTTTACCTGAAATATAATTATTTTTAAAACTGTATGTTCTTTCTCCTCCAGAAGATCCTAAAGCCATATCTTTTAAAGCACTACCTGCTTTTTTCCAAAAGGATGATGATGAATTTTTCTTTGCTCCTTCATTAGTTATTTTACTTAAGAGTTCGATTTCATCATAAGAAAATACAGATTGACTTTTTATAGGATTAGAAGCATTACTACTAGTTGATCGTGTATTCGCTTCTTCAAATCCATTATATTTAAATTTATTTTCATCTGGTCTATTCAAAGGATTAGATATATCTACTGATTTGCTTCCAACGATACTATTAACAGCATCTCCGAGCTTGTCTCCTAGGTTGTCAAGTGCACCAGAAACTCCTCCAGATACTAAATCACCCAATAAACCGCCATCATTTCCAGGGAGTCTATATCGATTTGATTTAGTTACTTTTTCAAGCTCGTCTCTAGCTACTACCAAACCAGCTAGTGTTTCATTAACAAGAAGTTGTCTTGCCTCTCCATGTACTCCAGTCCAGCCCACGGCTTTTTCAGCAGTCCATCTAAGATAATTACTTAAATTAAGAGATTCTAATCCAAATTTAGGTAATTTCATAGGAGGACCTTCTACTTGTTCAGAAGATAGTTCAGGATTTTCTGAATATTTATAAATTTCTTGTCCATCAGGAGCTTGTGCATCTGGAATTTCTTTTTGTTGGTTATAGAAATAAGTAGGATTTTCTATGATTTTTTCTACTTCTTCTGGAGAAAGATAATTTTCATTATCTGTTTCTGGAACTTCTAGAATAGAATCGTAAAAATTTCCAAGATCTCCACCAAGACTATCTAACTCTTCTGGGCCAAGAGGAGTATAATCTCCAGATTGTCTAGGAGCATCAGCTATTTCTGGAACTTCAAGGAGAGAATCATAGAAATTATTGATATTTCCACCAAGACTATCTAATTCTTCCGGACCTAATGGAGTATAACCTTCATATCCATCTCCAGAAGTTTCAGGGAGTTCGAGTTTTTCATCTTCTAACTCAAAATCTCTAGTATCTTCAAGTTTATCTATAAAATCTTCAAGACTTTCAGGTTCAGCTTCCTCTGTACCTTTTAAATCTATCCTTTCATCTTCTAAAGAACTTGATTCATATTCTTTAGTACCCTCTAAGTTTATTCTCTCGTCTTCTAAAGATTTAGGTTCGAATTCTTTAGTTCCGGTTAAATCTATTCTAGTGTCCTCTAACTCAGAAGCCTCATAATCCTTCGTATTTTCTAGATCATCAAGATAATCCTCAAGTTCAGACATCTCAGCTTCTTTAGTTCCAGTTAAGTCTATTCTAGTATCTTCAAGAGAATTATTATCTTCTACACTTAAGTTTTCTCTATAATCCTCTAAAGTAGATATCTCAGACTCTTCAGTACCTTCCAAATCTATTTTAGTGTTTCCAAGTTCTTCTAATACCTTTACAGTACCTCCAAGAGTTATTTTATCTTCAGGTAAACTCTTTAATTCTTCCCCACTTCTAAGAGACTCTTTATGATTCTCTAATTCATCTAATTCCTCCGGCGTTTTCCTAAGATTTTCCCTATAAGTTTCTAACTCTTTATCTTCTACGGTTCTCTCTAAAGATACTTTGGTTTTAGAAAGTTCAGCATCATCTACTGGATTTCTGAGTTTAACTTTAGTATCTTCAAGTTCTTTTAGATTATCTTTTCCACTATTTAATTTTTCTCTGTGATCTTCTAACTTATCTAATTCCTCCGGCGTTTCTTTAAGATCTTCTCTATAACTAGATAATTCAGAAGTTTCAATTGTTTTTTCTAAAGATATTCGAGTAGTATCTAATTCATTTTTAGAATCTACTTCGAGCTGTTCTTTGTATGATAAATCTTTAAATCCTTCAAGGTCTATTCTTGTTAGATCTAATTCTAGGTTGTGATTATCAATAAGAGATTCTCTTTCTTTTCCTAACTCTAGATCTTTTTCTGGAACCTTAAGATTTTCTTTTGTATTTATATAAAGATTTCTTACATCTCTAACTCCTTCTAGATTTAACTTTTCTGTACCTAGAGATTTTAATTCTTTTGGTTCCTCAGTTAATTCTTCTCGGCGGTCTTCTAGGGTTGGTTCAAGGATATTTTTTTTATTTACTATATCCTCACGATGTTTCTCTAGTTCTGTTTTCCTAGGATCATACAGATTTTCACGTGTCTTTTCTGTATACAACCCATGATTTTCCGCCGAGTCAGAGTTTCTATTATCAGAAAGTGGTTCTCGTGATGATTCTTTATATAGACTTTTAATACCACGAACCCCATCTAATCCCTCTATATGATCTTCGAGAGAATTAATTTCTGGAATCCTCCCTGTTGTTCTTCCAGGGAGTTCTAGATTATCTTTCTCTAGGGAAGTATGATTTTCTTGAGTTGTTCTAATACTTTTAAGATATTTACTAAGAGCTTTTACTTCCTCAGGTCTAGTAAGTTGATCACATCCAGGAATTTTATTTTGCTTCAGAATCTCATTTTCTATATTTCTTTCTCTCATAATTACATATCTAAAGTTTCAATAATACTATTCAATGTATAAACATAGAATACTTCAGCTACTTCAGAGTAACCCATTTTAAGAGATATTTTAAATCTGAATGTATATTTTCCACGAGTATATTGTAATTCATCCCCTACTTCAAGAGATCCATCATCTGTATATACTTCTAGATTATCTCTGTTTCGATTCCATACATCTCTTAGTTCATTCTGATTTAATATCAATATTGTAGTAAATTGATCATAATCGTTCTCTAATGTACTACTTGATGAATATGTACCTCCAAAAACATTTTTCCATTTTGAATTACTCTTTGGTCTGAGTACTACAAATTCAGTCCCAAGAAGTTTTAATTGTAATTTTATATTTTTCATTCCAATAGAATAAAGCCTATTTGCCTTATCTAAGTTTTTTGAAATCATATCCGCCATAATAGTATATATTTAGTTTAAAGATTAATCACAGTCAATAATAGTACAAAATTCTTCTGTATCAATTATTTCACGTATTAATTTATATATCTGTTCAAAAGTAAGAGATCCTGATAGTTTCATTACATATATATCTCTCTCTAGGATCGTAGTTGTTCTAATATGAGCTGCCATAGATCTAATGAAATCATCAATTTCGTACTGACTATATTCAAGATCTTTTGGAATATATATTTTAATTGAAGATGGATCAGGATATATACTAATTACATCTTTGGGAATTTTACTAGAAACTTCATAATCCCCGATACGATCTTTATCCAATTTCTCTGTTAATTTCGTTATCATCTTTCTAGCTTGTAAATCTGAAAAATATCGAATTCTAGGTACTATCATTTTTCAAATATATTAGGTTTTACATCAGTTGACATGAATTTTTTTAAGATAAAATCAAATTCATTTCTTGTTTTAATTGTGTAGTTGTATACAACTACTTTTCCAGTATCTACCCTATTTACTATCGTTTTTAAGTGATTCCAGAAAATAGAATCAATCTTCTTAAGTTCGTCGGTATCCTCTTTATTTACTGTTATTACGAATATTCCAGAGATCATTGACATATTAATACCTATATCTCCACCAAATTCCCCAACAGTATAATCTAAACCTTCAACATAACGAAGTCTTTTAAGGCTATTTTCTAAGTACTTATTTCCAAAATCTCCTCGATATGTAGGAATTATATCAGGATCATTAGAAAAAGTTACTGCAGCACTATAAATTAAACCGATAAGATCTTCAGATTTACCGGAAAATAGAAATTTTCCCGTTTTTCCAATAAATTTCTTTAAATCATATTTATTTAAAGACTTAACCGAAAAATCCTTCTGTTCAACTTCCTTAATTCTATTTTCAACTAAAGCTTTGTTATCAAGAAGATTTATTTTTACTCCAAGAGTATTACTGAGCTCCATTATAAAGTTGGCTATAACTTGATAATTTGTAAATACAATAGCCACTGAATAAGAATTATTTCTAGAATTGATTGCATAACTACTATATTCCATCCCTGTATACTTCTTACAATAATAGTCTAAACTATCTGAAGTCTTTTCCAATTCCTTAGAGGTCATTCCAAAAGTATACATGGTAATGGAATTATCTTGTATTGAAAAATTTAATTTATAAGCTGTTACATTTCGATCATTAAAACTAAACTTCTCATCTATTTTTGCTCTTTTATCTAATGAATCTCCTATAGTTACTCCAGAAGCTCTATAAATACCAAATTCACGACGAATTAATTTATCTACTTCTTGAAATTTAACAGATGACATTGGATTGTGTAAATAGTTTAAGAAGAATTTTAATACTACACCTGCTATAGTTCCATATTTACCTCCAGTTATAGCACCACTGGTAATACTAGCATCTTTTAGGAGACTACCTGTAACTCCTCCAATACCAGCACCAGCTAAGGCAGATTTTCCGATTACTTCTATAGCTCCTGGAACCTTATCCATATCCTTAGGACCTGTATAGTGACCCTCCGGAATTGTATATTGTTTTTGTCTAAATTTTGTCATACCATAAAATTTTTAAAATAATTAGTCGAGCTATTTACTATATCTTCTACAACTCTACCTCCTTTACTATCTACATACTTAGATGCAGCCTTAGACATTTTATCACCAACTCCAATCTTTTTCCACATAGTTTTCTCTGGTTTTCCTACTACACTAACTAAAGCAGATGTTCCAGGAATAGGTACTGTCTTCATAGCTACAGAAGTTATAGGTGCTTCTATAGATGGTTGAATTACTTTAGTATTTATAACTCTTCCTGGATTAATGGCTGCTTGATTTGCCGCCATTTTTACTCCTTCTATCTTATTTAAACCTCTTGCTGTAGCTTCTAAGACTTTATTTTGTGTTTTTATGGCGGATCTTTTTGCAGCCATTGGAGTCTTTCTAAGAACTTTTTTATTAAATCCAGCCAATACTCTAGTTCCTGTAAGAGAATACAACTTTCTTTTTATTATCATAATTTTATATATTAAACAAGTAAATCTCCATACCATCCAGATTGGAGTATATAATTATCACACCTAGATCTAAGCTCTTGATATGCAGGGTCGATATTAGATAAAACGTCAATAGAAACACCAGGGAGCAATAAAGAAGCTTTGAGATTTCTGATGTAATTCAATAAATGACATAATGTAAGGTCCATGAAAAATGTACCCCTTGATCCTTCTTCTATATTCAGCCAATAAATAGCTGCTTTAGATGATCCTGGATTAAACGTTTTATCAGGAAGAAAGTCAGGAATTATTGGTCGACTACATATTCCCCTAACATAAAATTGATCATAGCTAGGCATATCCATCATAAAAACATATGGACGTCTATAATCCGTAAAATAAGTATAGTTTCCTGGAGCTGGATAAGATATAGAACCTATTCTGTACATAGGAATAGAATTTGGAACTAATATAATCTGATCTTCCGATATTTTACAATCAAGAAATAATGTAAAATTACTCTTAATCTCACAATATCCTTCAAGTCCCATGTTCTCACAACTACACATCTGAGAACGGTTCATTTTCATCTCCAGAACTAATGGTAGAGTATTTTCAAATTCTCTTAATGACTCCTTAATTATTTCCAGTAGTATTTCATCTGCACTAAGGTAGTCATTTAAATCTAAAATTTCGTCAAGAGAAGTTAAATTGACTAATGCTGCTCGTATAAATAACTTCTTCTTAAGATCTATTAATAATGTTTTATCCATGATATAATACTGGTAATAATTTAGGTTCTACTTTTGTTGTTATATCTTTTCCTTCTTCGAAAAATATCTTTATGATTTCAGGGATTCTATTATTATCTTTATAGGGAATTCGAAGAAGACATATATTATTTTCTTTGCAATATTGTTCTAAACATCTATCTCGATTGACTTGATTTACGAAATTTTGATACGTAGATTGAAAGAAAGAAGTAAATTCATAATGTTGCTTTCCATCATATTCTATTATTGATATTAAATTATTATTTTTATCTACAATAGCTATATCTAGAAATAATGATTTTTTCTTTTCTGTGTACGGGTCGATCAAAGAAATTGAAAATTGCTGTATTACTAAATAGTTAGTTCCTTTGATTAATTCAATTACTTGTTTAAAGCAATATTTTTCATGATCAGATATTCCACTTCTAATTTCTTGATCACAACTTGGGCATAAAGGACCTCTTATAGAGCTATTACATGCTAAAGTATTAAAACAAACAGTATCCCAAATAAGATTATGTTTATTACATTTTAAAATTAATTTTGTTTTTGTATTTACATACTTTCCTCCAACAAAACCAAGAAACTCTATATTATTTCCAAAAATTTTATTTCTTTTTTCTAAAAAATCATGAATTATTTTAATTGCTTCTTCATCTGTATGTTTTTTAGACTCTATATGTTTTTCGATTCTACATTTAGGACATATTCCTCCAAGTGATTTATGACTATCGTTTCTTGGTTTTCTAATTAAAGCTGTATATTTAATATTAAATTCACCATGAATAGGACATATTACTGTAATAATACTATTTATATTTTTAAATTGAGTTAATATATTAGAATAGTCATAATCTCTTCCATCGTTTTTATGAAGCTCTAAAACTTTCAATAAAGCATCTTCTGGAGAGTATACTATAGACTTACACCTATTACATTCAGGAGAGTGTTCTATATCTTTAAATCTAATTAGAAAATATCTTACCGTATAATTATCCCAAGTTATATTATGTTCTCTACAGTGTAAGATTATATGAGTATTATCTTTAGAGATATAGTCATTTTCTTCTTTAAAACCTAGAAATTCTATTTTCTTATTAAATTTTTTATTTGTTTGTTCTAATATGTTTGTTATTTCTTCAATTAATATATCTCTTTTTATTCCTCTTTTCATGGTTTAGTATTTTATAAAGGATAGTATGTCAGATTTCTCCAACATACTATCTATTATTAATTTTATTTTAATTTTGCCTTTTGTTATTCAAGGGCTGCTCCTCTAGTATCTTCGTACTCTGAGACTGTAAGTTGCATACCAATATCAAAAATATCATGATAAACAACCACGAATTTCAAAGCTCTTTGATATCTAACCAAAACGTTAACCACCATTTTATTCTGCATTATTGTTAAACTTAAATATAAAATTAATATTTAAGATCAGACTATATCATTTCAATAAGTACATAGTCGTTGAGAAATAGATTTTATTATCTATTTTTGCTGATTTATTTTATTATCTTCCAGCAATTCTCTTATTTTTCTCGGTAATATAAAAATCCAAGGCGCAATTATTTACGCTGAATTTGAACAGGGTTATTTGTCTCATCGATGATAATACGGTAATCATCGATATTATAAGACATTGGGAGAATAGTTGATTTGAACCAATAGTCAATAGTTCCAATCGCACTTTCCCAAAGTTTTGGTGCAATTCTCCAACCTATATACTGTTTAAGTAATATAGGCATAGCTTTTGAGATACGAATAGCTAAACGAGAGTTACCTTCATCTGAAACAATATTATCCACACTTTGCTTAGTATAATTCGTTTTAGAAAATTATTTGGTAATTTCGCTAGACTATATCTTGAAAAATAATAAAATTTATTTATCTTTTATACTTAGTCGTTGAGAAAGGATTTATATTAGTAATCCTTTTTGCTGATTTTTATTTTTAATATAAATTCCAGCAGTTCATAAAAATTCAATTTCAATAAATTGGACAATTTTGTTTATCATTCATATTCCAAGCGTTAGTTTGATAATTCCAGAGTACAGTATTTACTCGTTTTGATAGCAGAAGTTGACGAGTTTTCTTATTAAACTCTGTCATAGGTCTTTGATACTGAACAATACCATTAGTTTGTCCAAGCACAGGAGCAAATTCTGCATTATTTCTACGGTTTCTAGCTACAGCTTCCCAATAAACAACAGCAGGTGAGCAATAATATTTCCATCCAAATGTACCAGAGTCGATATCCCAAGGTGCAGATAGATAGAGTTTATATGAATCTTGTGCTATCTTAGTTGCATTATTAGCGATAGTCATATAATTTGTGCTCTGAACTGTTGATATTGGATAGAAATAGTTAGAGTTGATAGCCATATTAGCCAAGTAATTCTGGAAACTTAGTGATGTATTTCCAAGGTCACATAATCCTTCAACCACATAGATTTCCTGAATGTTGATTTCGTCAAGTGCTTTCTTAAGATCCGATTCAGATACATCAAGAATATCTGTTTCAGTTGGATCTACGCCTAATTTTGCATAAACTTGATCTCCACCATTTTCTTGATATTCATAGTACTTATATGAACTTCCAGATCCAACTCGGTAAACATCTCCAACTGACATACCTTTTGAGTTGTAAAGATCAGTCATTGAAGAAACTGTTTGTTTATAAGAACCTGCATTTGGGTCATTAGGATCAAGTTCTACCCATACTTTATCATCAGCTCCGTATCCATAGTAGTTCAATCCAAGCTCTCTCATATCGTCAGGGAGTTGAAGTTGAATCATACTTAGGAGTTCATTGAGTTCTGATACTTCCATATCTCTACGGCCGGTTACTTTACCTATTTTAAAGAACTGTACTTCGTCAGAAATATTAGGATCAAGAACAGCGACTTCATAAAAATCTCGCTGTAGGATACTTTCTGACGGTTCTACTGTTCCTTTCTTAGTATAGGTATCTAGAACGGCCGATAGTACCATATAAGGAGAATCAGAGTTTTCGTTCAAAGCGGGGTTAGTTAATTCTTTGGTAACTACTGCATCATGATTAAAACGTCTAATTCTAACTCTCAGATCAGTATTAGAGTTATATTGATTAACTGCATAATATTTCTGTTCTTCGAAACCAGACCAAGCGGAAGCATTAATATCTATAAGTTTTTGATTAGGATTATCACTAGTCCAATCAGGTTCACAAATCACGATATACTGCTTTCCTAGTGGACATCTAGAGTCTGAAGTATCTAGCATATCCTGTCCTAGATAAAGTTCATAGAATACAACTGCCTTTGCTTTATCGGGATCAGTTGTTTCATTTTCAGAGATGATATTATTAGGATCTGTGAAGAATTTATAAGATGGAGAGAAGAATTTATTAGTTTCATTCATTTGATTTACTAAGTCGGGGAGAGTTCTTACATAGTAATCATATTGAGGACCATCATCGGTGGTACGATTACCAAGAATACCTACTCCATTCAAATTAATTGACCATCCATCTTGATCATGTTCTGCATCATCACCATCAATATCAAGAACAAACTTAACGACACCTTTATCAGCATCTCTAAATCCCTTCATTAAAGCACCATCTCTAAGGATATATGTACTATAATCAGTTTTAGTCATGGGTTTAGCGTAGTAGATATCGTTAGCTTTAGATGCTCTACAAACCAGCATAACATTAGAGCCAGCCAATCTATAAGCATTCATCCACATTGTTGCAGCTACATTTTTATCTCCTGTATTATTAGCATCATGATAAAGATTATTCAAGGATGCCATATAATCTTCTGTTAAGTCCCCTGAAGCATAAGTTTTTAAGAATTCAGATTGACTAGAGATCAGTGTAGGAACTGCTGGGCCTGCATCAGAAATTAAAGTCACTCCGATAATTAAACTTTCACCTGCAGTAGGATTAAGAGCTGCGGTATGTACTCTCTCTATAACTTTTACATACGGTTCGAGAGTTTCAGTCCATTGTGCCATAATTTAAATATAATAATTAATTGTTTTGTTTTAACCAACTTCTACGAGATATACTGGATATTTATTTCTTATAAATTTTTCACATATTCCAGCTATTAAACCAACATCAGCGGTTCCATCAGATATAGTAGTTATAGAAATCTCATTATATCTACTTTTACTTTCTTCTGTTACTGCACTTGAGTTTGGTAGATTTCGTATTATGTTTTTTGTTATATCTTTTAGTTTATTATCTGCTATTGTATTTACTAGAAGTCTAAGTTCACCAGAATTTCTTGTTATAGCTACACTTATTGCTGATTTAAGAGAATCCGCCGTTTTAGGATCTCTTGTAAAATCGGAGCCTTCTTTAAAACCTGTTTTCTTAAGATCCTCTACTACTCTATCCATTAATCTATTGTCAACTGTTAACTTTCTGGAAATAGCCTCATCACCTTTTTTTATAGTACCAACTAAGGCTCCAAGAGCTGCTCCGACTAATGTTCCGGCGGCTACTACTCCAAGTCGTTTAGCAAATGGACTTAGAGTATTTAATTTTCGGAAAGTAGGGTTACTTCCTTCATATTTAATATTTTTAGCATCTTTTCCGGATAATGGTAAACTTAGGGTAGCTACGTTTCCACCAATTATAGCTCCTTTAACAGTATCAGATAATATACTAAAGTCTTTTCTTCTAAATGTAATCATATTATTATCATTTCTCTCGGAAAAGATTTTTTTAAATTTATAAGAGGTTGTCTTTTTTGGTTCTTTTACTTCTACCTCTTTTAAAGTTTTATTAACTCCTCCAAGTGCTTTAGTTAATTTATCCATTGCTTCTAGTTGTTCTTCTTGATATTTTTTATCAGAATTTTTTCTAGTAGCATTAATAGCAAGATTAGTTCCAGAAAATCCAGCAGTGGCAGTAGTAATTTTTGCCGTAGGGTTATTTTTATAAAACTCCTTTACATCTCTGATTATTTTCTTTGGTTTAAATTTTGCCATAATTTTTTATTAATTTTAATAGGAATAACCATCTCTTTGAGTCATATTTGTCTTCCAATCCTGTTTTTCTCTTCGTCTAGCCTGTCTCTGAGCATAATTAAGTCTTTTATTATACCATTCATTATTTTCAGCTTGTTTATTTCTATTTCGAAGAGCCATTCCACCTGCTAGAAGACCACCAACAACTAATCCAGTTTTTCCACCTTTACCCATTCTTCCGAGTAAACTACGACCTGCCTTATTCTTTCCGAAAGCTCCAGCAACAGCACCAACTGTTCCACCAAGAGCAGCACCACCAAGAGCAGCACCAGCTACAGAACCATATCCAGGAGCTTGTTTTGGTTTTTCAGCAAGAATATCTGAATCTTTCATTCTCTTAAGATTATCAGTATCGTCGTATTTAGTGAATAATTTTCTTTTTATAATCATTGTATTTCTTGATTTTTAGAATCTTGATATTTGAAAGCATCTTTATCTAGAGCCCGAGCTGTTTTATTTACTATCTTCTCTCCAGTTCCCCACGTTGCTCCTAAAACTGCAGCACCGACTGGAATACTACCTGCTAAGGCTGTTTTGGGGTTATCCATGATGAACTTACCTGCTTTTTGAGACCATACTGAACCTGAATGTTTTCCATATCTATTTAACTGATGACCGAATTTGTATACACCTTTTCGACCACCTCCGCCAGATAAATTAGAAAGTCCACCTAAAATTGTTTGTCCAGGAGTTTTAAATATCTGTGAATTTCTTACAGATTTAGAAGCGCCAGTAAGTAATCTTTTAACTGCCATTACTCCAGGGACTGCATAGTTTCTCTGAGTTAATGCCATCTGATCTTTATATTGAGCTTTTTCAGCAGAGTATCCGAGAGCCATGGGAGCAGAACCTAGAGCAGCCATCGTTATTAACGTTCCTTTATTTTTTTTTGCAGCTTCTCCTAAAACTTTTCCAGTACCTTTTACTGCTTTCATTATAGATCCAGCAGAATAGGTTTTTTCAAGAGGCATTCCATTTTTCTTCATATCTTTTTGAATTGCTTTATCAGTAAGATATGAAGCTCCTGCCATTGTAGCTCCCATCATAGTTCCACCAATCAGCTTATTTTTTCCTTTCCACACAATTTTACCAACATCTTTAGCGAGACCTTTAGCATTTCCTAAAGTTTTATTATTCTTAAGAGTTGCTGTAAGTTTTGCAAAATTTATTTGAGCAAACTGTTTTTGTCCCATTACATCTGCTGCTTGTTGTGCTGCTTGTGGATTATTTTTTGCGTTTTCTGCAATTTTATTTAAAGCTTTGGTCATCTTTCTATTTTGCTCCTCTGCCTGTGCTGCTTGTTCCTCAGCTTGTTTCATTTGATCAGAGCCTTGTTTTAGAGAAAGACCTGTACCAATAGCCCCTGCAGCATTTAAAGCCATTCCCCAAAAAAATTCTTTTTGTCTAAACTTAATCATAATCTAAATCCTCCTATAATTAAGTCTGCATATCTTGACCGGCAGTTTTAAGACCTTTTCCAAGACCTCTAGTAGCTGCAGAACCTAAGAGATAACCAGCTCCCATACCTAAAATACTTCCAAATGGTCCCCCTATCATTGTTCCAATAGTTCCTCCTAATTTAGTAGCTCCTAAAACACCACCAGCGATTCCGGCTACTTTATTATCAAGAGCTTTACCAACTCCTTCTGTAACTCCTCCAAGTGTATTTCCGGCAGCTTCAGTTAGTGCATTGTAACATTTTCTTTTTAATCTGTATCTTGCCATTTACCTCTTCCTCCACGATTTAATTCTTGATTTAATTTTCTCATTTCTTTTCCTAAATTACCGATTCCAGCTAATTCACGTTGAGAAGTATTCATTCTACCCAGTCTATCCATATCTGTATCATATTTTCTCCCTTTAGTGAAACCAAGAGCTGGGTTATTAGTATTTAATATCTTGGTTTGAGAAAATCTCTTTACAATCATCATGCATTAAGTAAATATATTTTATAACCTAATCCGAAGGGTAATATATTCAATGCATTAATAGCATCTTCGATAGATTTGAATTCTAAGACCAATGATCTTGATTTTTTATCATATTTGATAGCCTCTCCAAGCAATTCAGAAACTTCATAAGATAGATCAAAGGAAGGAGAGAATGAACCAGATAGATAGGGATATTGTTTATTACCGCCTTTACTCTTAAATTCTCTTTGCTCTAAAATTGATCCTGGAAATTCTGAATACTTCTTTTCTTTCTTTTTTCCACCTCTTCTTTCTTCAGGATTATCATTCCTAGGTCCAGAAGTGTCTCCTAAAGAAGTATTATTATTTCCTCCATTATTGTTATTATTCCAATTTGGATCACTATCTTTTGGCGCAAATATAGAATGACTTACGTTTAATTGCATATTTCCAAGACGTTTATCATATGTTTTACCTGGAAGTCTAACCTCATCTGGTAACTTTGATTTGGCACCAATTTTTAGATACATTCTATATTTATCTTTTCCAAACTTAGAAGTACTAATTACAAATCTTTCGATTACTACATTATTTCCTCTAAGAACAGGAATTAATGCACTAGTATCTATTACTCCGAATTTATTTCTATCAGAATATCGCATAAGTTTTACATAAAGACTTCTCATTGCATCATATTCTGTAAATTCTTTCTGTCTAAATTTAATCATGCCACAACTGATAAATTATATTTTGTAGCGAGAATTTCTATAATATCAAAAGCTATTCCTAAGTGATCAGTTTCTGCTGTGATTACTCTGGTTTCTTTATTAATATCAGTTATTCTCATTCTAAAAATATCTTTGATTAATTTTTGAGTATAATTGTATAATTCCTTATCCTGTACTTGAATTTGATAATATCCAGACTCATTTTTTATAAATGAAACTAAAACCATAGCCTTAGAATTAACTCTACTAACGCTATCTGCTTGCTCTGGAGTTATAATATTAGGCCGTAATCCTTGTTTCTTTAAATATTCAATAGCGTCCGGCATTAAATTTTGGATAAGGTATTTCTTCTTTCTAAAATTTATCATAACCCTTTGTTTATAATTGTTGTTTCAGTATCAACCGGAACTTCATAATGATAATCTGGATTATTTCGTTCAAACTCTATATTCTGAACTATTTCTTCTAGGAATTTATATCTATCATCAATTACTTCATAGAAAAATAGTTCACATCTGAATTGACATTGATAAGAGAAATTTGAATTATCATCTTGTTGATATGTCTGGTTAAAATCTTCAGTTATTCCTCCCCATTTTATTGCAGCTGTCCATCTTTGTCCATATCTATCTGATGTTTTGAATTCACAGAAATTAGTAAGTAATGTGACATTCATATATCTATTTTTAAAGTCAAAGAATAATGGCATATCAGTACTTCTTAGATAAAATTCAACTGGTATTTTATGCTGCATTACTTTATCATCAGAATACTTAGGATGATTATCTTTCACTGGAGTCTGAAGAAATTGATAAACAACATGTGATGTTTTAGTTAATGTAGTTTCTTTATTAATTCTAACTAACTCTAAACCATAATCATCTAAAATTTTACGTAATTCTAGAATAAATTGATCTTGATAATCTACAGCTCTTATAACATAATCATTATATTTCCTTCTTAATGTAAATATTGTTTCAGATTCAGATTCAAGTGTAACATCATCTGAACTAATTATAATTTTAGGAAAATTTCTTATCTCATAACAGCTTGGTCTAGGTCCAATAGGTTGAAGATATATAAGATTTCCAGAGTAAAACAAGAAATTTATAAACTCAGGATTTTTATAATCTCCTTCCGAAACTACTATTGTTGTATAATTATAGTTTTGGATAACTCTAGATTCTGAGTCATTTACAATAACTATATTAATAGTATGTGGATCATAAGTTAATTTTCTTAACTTAAGTCCATTTAATGTAACATAAGTATTTTTAAATAATTTAGGAAGTCCTGTAGGGAGCATGTCAATTCTTTTCTCAGTACATGGTATTCCTAAAAGATCTGATAAACTTCCAGAAGTACTTCCTGGAGAATAAGTTAGAGTGAGAGTAGATCTTGAAGTATCCTCTACTATAGAGCTTATTTGTCCTTCTTTTACTTGAAAATACCTACATTTATTAGAAGAGAGTTTAAGACCTCTGTAAATTACATCACTCATAAAACTTATTTTAATATTTTAAAATTAATTTTCAGGGATTAACTTCTTCTTTAACTATTAGCTTTATTTTCTGCTGCTAAGAATGTACCAGCACCTAATGCAGCAGTACCAGCAGCAGCAACACCTAACCCTTTACCTAGTCCAATAGAACCTCTTCCCATAGTAGAAGCTAAATTCTTAAAACCTTTGGCATTTTCTCCTGCTTTAAAAGCTCCTTTTGCTGCAGTCCAATTTGCCGCTGTTTTGGCGAATGGAGAAAATAATCCAAAATTTTTTCTTTTAAGCTTATAAGTTGCCATAATTATTTCATAATTTTTCCAAGTGCCTGCATACCTTTTTGATCAGCTTTTGCATTAAAAGCTTGTTTTGTCATCTGAGATCCTGTTTTCTTTAAAAGTGCATTATCAATTTGTTTAGCTCGTGCAACTCCAAAATCCTTAGCTCCAGACATCATCATTCTATCTCCAACTTTTCCTCCAACAGCTTTACCAGCTTTCATTAGTCCAGTATTAGTTTTAGCCATTATGTTAGCACCAAATGCACCTTTTTTAGCCCCAAGAATGGCTGCACCTGCTGCGAGGCCACCTAAAGCTAATTTTTTCCCAGTACTCATTCCGCCTTTATCATCAGAATATAATTTTCTCTTTAATCTAAATGTACTTGCCATAATTGTAAAAATTAAAAAGAGAAGGAACCTTAAGTCTATAAGACCTAGGGAATCCCTCTCTTTGTTTAAAATCATTTTATTCTTTAGGGATCTGAGAGTTTAACGATCCAAATGATTTTTATGGTTTAATTAGATACCAAATTTGAAAGTAACCTTCTGTACCAATTCAGGAGCCATATACTTAGTACCTTCCTGATAGTAGATACCAGAAGCCATCTGAGTTGGGTTATTGTAGTTACCAATAGTCGGAGTATCAGTCAAAGGCATATAGATACCACGTGCAAGCGGAGCCATCTGACCATCTTTTGTTTTGTGAATTGCATAGAAAGTACCTTCACCCGGAGCTTCAGTAATATCAGTAGAACGAAGTACAGGAATACCATTATACCAACCCAACAGGTCATTGATATAAGTCATCTTAGTATTACGTTCCCATTTACCAATCATTCCACCCTTCTGGAATTGATTAGATGCCATATTACCAGCTACATAGGCAGTAACATCAACACCCTTAACAGCTTTAGTTGCCAATGCACTTTCAACATTAATCAAGTAAGCATCGAACAAGTCAACTCTAGAACGATAATCCATGAACTGACCAGTCATAGCACCCTGAGTCAAATCCAAGTCAGCCATAACGTTACCATTATAACCTTCTTCCAAAGTAGAAACCAATTTATAGTTAATTACCTTAGTATACAATTCACGAAGCTTAGTGAACAAGAAAGTAGCCATATCAGAACCAGTTGCTTTCTTCATAGCACCTAAAGCAGCAATGTTATATTCAGCTACCAACATATCAGGTACAGTAGCCAAACCAAGCTGTTGCATCTTAGCGATAAATCTCTTATCATTAGCATGTGCATTAGAAGCACCAATAGTATTACAAGGAGTACCAGTAACATCTTCCTTACCTACAATAGTGATAGTTTCTGTAGCAGCATCACCAGCCAAAGCAGTAGCCAAAGTAAATTCTACACGACCATTCAAATAGTTGATAGTACCGTTAGAAATCTTACCAGCAACAGCCATGAAAGCACCCTGACCATTATCGATCAATTCGAATTTTTCAGTTGCAGTAGCAATCTTAACACGTACTGTACCAGGGATAATCTTACGACCAATCAAAGAAGAGTAGTCAGCATTAGTAGTCGGAGTAATATTCAAAGTAAAGTTACCCATAGCTTGAATATCCTGATAGTTATCCGGACCTAAGTTAGGAATAACAGAACGCATATCAGTTACACCCAAAACGTCGAACCAATAGAACAAACCATTAGGCTGATCAAAGTCACGTTCGATAGACATATAACCTGCGAATGAGCTTACATAAGAAGCTACAGAAGCATTGAAATACTGAGTAGACAGCAACGGAGTTTCTGCATAACCAGAGAAAGTCTTCTGCAGCAAATTACCTGCATTACCTAGACCAAACAAATCTTTCATTTCATCGTTACGAGAGAACATCTTAGCATATTCACGAGAACGAAGGTTAGCATCTTCTGCTGATACTGAGCTATTAATAAGAGCCTCCATCATTGAAGGAGTCTGCATCATTTGCAAATACTGTGTATTCATAATGTATATAATGTTTTTATTATTTTTAGTTTATGTAAAATGGTTTTTGAGGATAACCATAAACCTATCTATTTATATTTAATTACTTACGAAAACTATTTCCAGTCAACCATGATACTAGAGTATCATTTGTATCACTGAATTTCTTTTCTGAGAACTGAGCTTCCTGAAGATCTTGTTCTTGAGCCTGTGCAGGAGCTTGTTTTGCTTCCATAATTTGCTGAGCTGCTTCTTCTGCTACTGCTTGGATACTTTGAACTGCCTGAAGTGCTTTATCTTCAATAGCTTCAACACTAGTAGCACCACCTTGTGCAGGAGCAACACCTGCCGGAACTGCTACTTCCTGAGGAGCTACAGCATTAGGATCAGCTAAAGGAATTACAGGAGTATTAGGATCTACTTCTCCAGCAGGAACAGGAACTGCACCTACAACATCTGAGAAGAATTTATTAAGAATAGGATCTTCATAATCTCCTGAGAATTTCTTTTCTTCTTTATCAATAGAATGTTCTTCAAGTTTGTCAGCTTCTTCTTCTGATAATGGATGACATTCAATATCATCTTCACTCATAGTAGCCTTAGTAAATTCACCATTTTCCTTATCTTCTATAATTGCTTCTGTAGCTGAAATTGGAGTAATGATTTCTTTATCTGTTTCTACTTTCTTACCAGTTTCAATAGCTTTTTCTACTGGACAATGACCATCTTCTTCAGAGAATAGACGAACCATATATTCAGTAAATTCCTCACCTTCAGAGAAGAATTTAGTTTCTGCCTCATTACAGTAGATATCTTCAGAAAATTCTTTTTCTTCATGATTTTCAACTTTATCTTCTACTGCAATACTGTTTGTTAGATTATCGGCTTCTGCTTCTGAGATAGGATTAACATCAAGAACTTCTTCATCCATCTCAGCTTTAGTAAATTCGCCATTTTCTTTATCCTGTATAACTGCAGTCTTAGAATCGATAGGCGTAATAATTTCTTTATCTGTTTCTACTTGTTCGCCAGTTTGGATTGCGCTTTCAATTTCAGCAGAATCAGCTTCTTCAGAGAACAAACGAATCATATACTGAGTAAGTTCTTCATTTTCTGAGAAAAATTTAGTTTCTGCTTCGTCACACCAAACATCAGAGAATTCTTTTTCTTCTTCCTCATCTTCGTCTTCCTCTTCTTCAGAAACAACGATATGATCTGTCAACTCTTCTGCTTGATCTTCGCTTATCTTTTCAAGCTCCATTTCTTCACCTTCTAAACTAACTTTAGTAAATTCATCTTTATTTTTATCCTGTATAACTGCAGTCTTAGAATCGATAGGTGTAATAACTTCAGAATCTGTTTCAATCTCATCACCATTTTCAATAGCATCTTCAATAGCATCCTGAGTTGCACTAATACTATCTACAGATTCAGAGAAGAAACGACACATAAAGTCTGTATTATCAGCTTGGAATTCAGTTAAGTAAATAGTATGATCTGAAAATTCTGCTTGTTCAGGTTCTCCAAGTTGTTCATCTTCAACTACACCAAGACCATTCAAGAGATCGATAGCATATTCACGAGCGTCTTCGGGGTTATCAAAAATTCTAACTCCTGCTACTCCTTTTTCTGTTAAACTCTGAACTAATTCTTGAGCTGATGCTTCGTCATACTCTGGAGCATCTACAATAACATGATTTACTGGATCTACTCCTACTACAAACAACGGATCAAACTGTTCTGCTTCACTAAAATTCTTAGATTCTAGCTCAGTAACATCCATATTTTCACCATTAAACTCTACCTTTGCTTGATCACCTGTAGATTCTGATGTAACAACTACTTCATTTTCACCAGTTTTCTCTACTTTAAGATCACCTACTTTAGCTGTTTCTTCTGATTCAATAACTTCTGAGAATAATCTTTCACAAAATTCTTGATCTGAGAAAATTCTAAGAACTACGCTATTATCAGTACTTACAGAGAATTCTTTTTCTTCGCATTCTTCTACAGCTTCAGGACCTTCTTGTGCAGTAATTTCTACACTTTCTTCATGACCAGCTGCTGGATTTAAACCACCATCAGGAAGATTTGGTGCAATAACAGCACTACCATCCATATGATTTTCAACTTCCTCGTCAGCTGCACCTACCTGATTACCCGGAGTTACTCCATCCCCTTCCGGATGAAGATATCCCTCGATTTGTTCAGATTGTTCAGCTGGATACATATCATAAGTATCGTCCTCGTCGGAAGCTTTTTCAACGATAGTAACTTCGCCATTTTCTTTGTCTGTTACTGAAACTTTACCGTCACCGATATTTTCATATTTTACTTCTTCAGTATCAACAGAGCCGTTAGCCTTAGCATCTTCAATATCTCTGGCTACTTGCTTTGCTAATTCTTCATCCTTATCCTCTACAGCTGAGAATAGGACTTCCATAAATCTTGTATTTTTCATACTGAGTTTTATAAATATTTTATTTCATTATATCAACTTGATTTCCTTGAATTTTGATTACTCCACGATCAATTAATATATCTATTATATTATCTGGAGCATCATCATATCTCTCTTCTAGGATTTTTGTAAATTCTTTGATTCCCATTGCAGAATTACCAAATTCTATCTTTAAGTCTCCAATAATTCCAGAGTCTTCAATCCAATCTTCTACTTCTTCAGTGCTAGAGAACTCAACTTCTTTCATTTCTTCAAGTGGAAGAGAATGAGCTTTTTTAATTAGCATTATACCTTTCGGTCCTAAAGATCCTTTAGATTCTAACATATTAATTATGTCTTCCTTAGGTCCTTCTATTGGGTCTAAATCCAAAATCTTAGTCACTGATACGATTAACTTAGAGAATAATTTAGATTGTAAGAATGCAGTTTCAGGAATAGTAACTTTATTATCTTCATCAATACTAGCAAAACCTTTTTCAACTAAATCTTCGGCGGAAATACCAAATGCCTTAACAACTTCTGATTCATTTAAAGTTTTGCCAGAAAATTCTTTTAATTTTACCTCAAATTCGTTCGACGGTTCTGAAAATTCTTTTTGTACAGCGGCATTATTATCTCCGCCGAATAACGAACGTCTTGAGAATCCTTTTTCTACTTCTTCAATTTTTGATACTTCGACTTGTACAGCTTCAGGAGTATTTTCAGGACTTGGTGTAACTTCTAAAACATTAAATCTATTTACAGCTCCACATTTAGGACATAAGAAGTTAGTTGTAGTGGCTAAAGTATCCATAATATAACCACAATCTCTACACTGAATTTTCTTATATTCTGCCTGAGTTACTCCACCTGAAAATAACTTGCGCCGTGGAGAAATCGAAGAAGAGAATAATTTACGTCTTTCTACTTTCATAATCTTTTAACTGTTTTCTTCAGGGTTTTCTTCTTCTACTGGCTCTTCTTTCTTCGTACCATTCTTTGGCGCGAATATTTCCTCTAACATTGCGTTTGTGAAGTCTACATAAGCTGCTTGTATTTTTTGATATCTATTCTTAGAGATAGCATTCATCTTAGTAACTTCTTGAAGGGCCATCTTATAAGGTAAAAACAATTTTTGTACACTTATACGTACATTTTTACCTAAACTAGATGCTCCAAGTAATGTTCCTGGATTCTTTCCTTTCATAATCTCAGGGGTAATCGTTTTCATAATATCCAAGAGATCAGTGGTAAATAAAGATTTCATAACTCTAAGCGTTTCTGGATCCATCTTTTCAGAACCACCAGCTTGTTTTACTGCTTGCTTATATTCTAAAACAAGTAGACGAAATCTTTGGCGAGGGGACATCTTTCCAATTCTAACTCTCTCTTTAACTGTAGCAACTGAGAAATCTTTTTGAATAGGTTCTTCTATTACAGATTCACTAACGATAGTATCTTCTATTGAATTTATTTCAGAATTAAATGAAAATGATTTAGCTTTTAATTGCGTAAACTTTCCATTAATCTTAGAAGACTTTAATAAATCTCCCGAATCGAAGTTAGAAAATTGCTTAACTTTTATTTTTGTATCCTTATAAGCTTCAGGATCATACTCTATATCAAGTTCAGAGAATGTTTTTTCGCTCTCAGAACCATCAATTGAAACTATACCCGCATTTTTCCAAGAAGGGTTTAATGTAAGGTCAGCCCCTTTTAGCGCAACCATACGCTTTAAATAGTCACTTCCGCTAGAATTTTCCCAATATCCCAATTTTTTTAATATATTGCTTGCTATTAAATTTAGACTATATTATCCTAAAAATCTAGGTTCCATCTTTAGTCGTTGAACATCTCGCTATCTGCTAGATGATGCTGATTTGATTCTAACCTTTCCAGCATTTTATGAAATTTTCTTAAGAACTTATGAATTTCTTAAGTCTCAGTTAATTAAAGAACGACACAGGAAATTCCAATTTTGCAACCATTTTTAAGAAGGCCCTTTACTCTTCTGATTCTTTGTATAGCTTCATCGTCTAGGCCATCTTCGGAGAGAACCTCAAACTCCCCATAGCACCAGCCGTCATTTTCGAACCAAACTTTAGTTAACACATGTGTAGGTGAACTTTCGCCAATTAATAACTTAACCTAATTGATTTTAAAATCAATAATAGACTATATTATCTAAGAATTAATCGGTATTCTTAGTGTTTACTCTAGTCGTTGAGAAATAGATTTTATTATCTATTTTTGCTGATTTAATTTATTATTTTTTCCAGCAATTAAAAACATTTTCATAAACTTTTTATCTATGCCTCTCATTATTAGCAATAAAGGAGATCATCTTTCCCTATAGTCTTAGATACTGCAGGACCACCATTTTTGGCAGATGATAGATTTCTGGCTAAGTGTGTTAATGTTCCAAAGAGCTTTCTATCCTCTAAGGCTTGTTTAAACTCTTGGCTACTAAAGAAAGATTCCGCAACATCTCGAGGTATCATACTACTGTCAGATGCAGGTAGCATTGTCGAAAACAATTTTGCAATAAATTTCATATTTCAATTTAAATTTTATATTATTTTCCTTTTGTAGTTTCATATAAAAGATTATAATCTACTAAAGTACTTGGATCAATATTTTCAAAAACTACTTTATTTAAAAATTCAGAAACTCTTTTAAAAGAACTTATAGTGTAAGGAATTTCTACCAACATTATATTATTCTGTTTGCAATAAATTCTTACATTTTCATCTCTTCTTTTTTGGTCATCAAAAAGATTTTTATCATATTTGTGATATAGTGAAAAATATGTATAATGCTGAATTCCATTATATTCAATCCATATGGTTTTCCCACCATAGTTAATAATAAAATCAATCATAACATAATCTCTACACCTGCCCTCTATTCCACTTACTTTAGTATTCCACTTATAATCCAATATTTTATCTGAATTTTTATTAATCCAAAGCTCTACTAATCGTTCTCCCTTTGATTTAGTAACAGTACTAGGATCTGTAAGTCCATGATATAATAAATTCTCTGGATCTTGTTTAAATATAGTATTTGTTTCCAGATCTAAAATTTCCACAGTAGTCTTGCAATTGATAAAGTTAGATATTAACTTATACTTTCCAATTCCATAAATATTATCCAACCTATTTTGAAAGTCTTGATTAGAAAACTTTCTATCTTCTTTTATAGAATTAGTATTACAAACTGGACACCCACCATGAGAACTTTCTAAATGTGTTTTTGCTAAAACCGAAAAAGTTGTTCCGCACTTATTACATTTAAAAGTCATTTTATCAATTCTTCCAGTATATTCAGATAAATATTCAAAGGAATTTTCTCCAAACTTAGCTTTTGATTCTGTAATATAAGTTTCTGTTGTCTTTAATCTACTCGAATGATATTCTTTATTACTAAGCGTTATTTTTCTAAGTTTAGCAGCATAATACCTACAATTTAGCCCTCTTGAAATAAAATCTGAATACGTAGTATAGTATTTTTCATATTCATTATTATCATTTAAATACTGTAAACATATTTCATCTGTAAGTTTTTCGATTATTTTAGGTACTAAATCATAATTATATACTATGTCTATAAAACTACCCTCCCGAGATTTAATAAATATATCCATTAAATCCTCTTTAACCATAACACCCGTAAATACATAATCATTATCTAACAATAATTGATCTTTTATATAACTTTTTGTATTTGGTAATTTATCTTTATAATAAACTTCTATTATTTTATCTACCCAAAGTTCTGAATACATATCAGATGGTTGTAATTTAAGTAACCATCTATTTTCCCAGTCCCTAAAAGTTATATTTAATTTTTGTAATTTCTTAAAAACTGAATTTCTCATCTTTTCTAATACCCAAGTACCTAATTCTGGAACATACGTATAATAGTTTAATCTCCCACTATCATTTCTTCTGGGAAGTTTTACTCTCATTACTATTGGACAAGAATACTCTAAAGGTACTGGTAATAATTTAGTATCTATCATGAATTAAATTTTATAGCTTCCCGAGATATCAAACTATCCTTGTATTATTAACATGTCATCCTTAGTAGTGGAAGAGTAACTCGCGACTTTTACTCTTCCTAAAGGTTTATAATTCATGTTAGTAATTCCACGATATCTGTCGAGATGACACGGCTCAAACGTGCGACTTCTTGGTCCCAAACCAAGCGTTCTATCTACTGAACTACATCTCGAATCTATTCTATTTATTCTTCTTTCTTTTTTCATTCCATTTTCGAATAGCTATTTTCCCTGATACATATGCACCACCAATAGGAAGTGCTGCAATAGTTCCTGCGATAGCTGCTTGTTTTGTTTTTCCAGCTTTTGCAAGTTTGGCAGCAACAACTCCAGGAACAATATCAGATGTTCCAAGAATTATAGCTTCATCTGGGTGTTTCTTTACATACTCCACCACCTTCTTACCAGTTTCTTTAGGATGAGTTACTGTATGTTCAATAGATTTTCCTATTTCTTTAACTTTATCAGTAACTTTACTAAATCTTTTAACTCTCAACATAGTTTTTATTAGTTATTATTATTTTCTTTCGTTGAACTATCCTGACTCGAACAGGAAATCCCAGAACCAAAATCTGGTGTATTGCCAATTATACTATAGTTCAATCATTTCTCCATAAAATATATTTTTGGAGTTTCTGATATAATTTCAAATCCAAGTTTCTTATATAAATTTATCGCATTTATATTTTTCTTTGATACTGTAAGTTTATTAGCCCCAGAAGAATTTATCAAATCAGTTGCTATTCCTTTTCCTCTATACCCCGGAGAAACTTCTAGAGCAATAATAGTATCTTCTTCGCACGCTATATATCCCACCAACTCATCTTTGGCTGGGTTTATTAATAATTTTCCAGCCGTTTTTCCTGGTGTATTTCTTGCGTGCTTTAACATATTCTCCTGTGACTTATATTTTTCTATATTTTCTTTGGTCCAGGGAAGTTCTTTATATTTTTGTTTTCGTAGTATTATCATAAGCTCTAAAAACCTTATATGTGTAATAATAAATATAGAAAATTATGAAAAATTTAAAAGTAGGAGATAAAGTTAAATCTCGTAAAACAGGATTTTATGGAGTAGTAACTGATGTAGATATTACTCCTAATAAATTATTTGTTAAAGTTAAATTAATGTTAAACGATAGAGAAGTAGAAATTCCAAAAAGCGTTCTGGATTATGTTACTCCAGAAGAATGGGAATTTGTAAAACGTATGGAAGAAAGAGATTGAAATATATCTCTTTTCTTTTTTTTCTGTTCCTAGGACTTGATCGAACAATAGACCACTTTCCTCTGGCCATCCTAGGAATTGATTATATATTATGGAAAAAGAATCTTAAAATATATTTTCCAACATGTTTTGAAGTTCTTTTTGTGACTCTTCTCTTGGATCCGCTGTTATTTTAGTAAGAGATTCGAGTTGTTTAGCTATTCCTGAAGAATATCCCATCTCTTCTCCTTCATCAATAGATAATTTTAAAGAATAAACACTAGAAGCTAAAGCATCCCATAAATCCTTGCTTCCTGGCTTAGAACCATCAGGATTATCAAATAATGGAGATATTGATGCTTTTTTAGGATGATCTACTTTACGTTTTGGACCAACATATCTTAAATCATATGCCTCTCTTTGTAATCTTTTATATTCAGGAATTTCAAGAAGTTCATTGTTTATTATATACTTCAAATAAAGAGCCGGTTCACAAGGAGTATTATCTGTAGAAATTCTCCCATTATTTCTAATTCCTTCTCTTTCACAATATTGAAGTATTTGTTTAGAAAAAGCTTGGTCAGCACTAACTATAATATTAAATTTCTTGTTAAGATCTTCTATAAACTGCTCTATGTGAAATAAACTCGTCTCTTGTCCTTCTAACCTAGATACACCTAAAACAAAATGACACTTAATTTTAGGAACTAAAGTACCATTTATATTTTCCCAATGATCAAAACTAACTGCTGCTATTCCAGTTGTATCATCTACTACACCTAAGTCAAGACCTAGCCATATAGGAGTACCTCTTGGAATAAGATTAATCATTTTTTCTACATGATTAATAATCCTATCTTCTTTATCATAAAAATCAACTGTAATAATTTCAGGAATTCTATTCTTTATTGTTGAACATTTAGATAAGTGTTCTATAGTACCTCCAAAAAAACTATCTGATGATCCTGTATTAATACCAGATTTATCTTGAAGAGCTTTAATCAAATCAGATTTAAATTCTCCAAATAATTGAATAGGTACATGTTCCACTCTATCAGGGTCTTGATCATCTTCTAATTTATAGTTCTCTTCTTTATCATTTTTATTTAATATTCTTGGAGGATATTTACCATCTCCAGTATAAACTGAGAAAGTTATTCCCCTTGAACGTTCGTACAGATTTTTTCTAACTTCATAATGAGAAGGTCTACAATCCCAAGTAAATTGAGGTTCTGCATTCTCAAGAAATATTTCAGTTGGACCACCTGCACCTCTACTAGAACTATCAATTATTAGATTTCCGGCTAATGTTAAACTTTCTTTTACATCAAAACGAGATGTAATACGAATATACGTACTATTTACACGTTCCATGGCTTTTTCTTCGTTAGGCCAAAAATTGACCTCAGACATAATTGCAAAAATCTTATAATATTAATATTTAAAATATTAAAATAGACTATATTATTTATTTCAGTACCTACTATAGTCGTTGAGAAAGGATTTTATTATTATATCCTTTTTGCTGATCTGATTTGATATCTTTCCAGCATTTTAAGGTATTTTCCTAGATAAAATTTATTTATTATCTAGGCCTCTATTTCAATTAAAGGTCTGTACCAAGTCCTCCAGCCAATCGTTCTATAATATACTTTTAATTATAGTTTAGAATATAAATTTAACCATTCTTATTCTGGTTAGTAAGTCTTTATTCGTTACACTAAAGAAATCTATTATCTTTAGTTCGGTATTAGAATTTTACTCCCTTCACCGAGTTTACTTACTTTAATTACTGTAAAATTTCTCTCACAGAAGGCAATTTTTTACCTCTAGGACCTGATGTTAGTATTCTTATATTATGTTTATGTGGTAAATTTCTAAAAAACGGACTTTGTTTTAAAACATCATCCAACATCCATCTTCGAAATTCAGCATTAGCTACATCTTCATCTCTATGGAATATAATGAAGCTAAGTGGTTTTTTACCTAATTTAAATGTTCTCCATGGATTAGATAAACAGCTTAATCTAGCTAGTGTATTTGCCATAGCTAATTTAGATACCGTAGATTTACCTATACCGCAAATTATTTAATATATTTATTTATATATTGCAGACTATATCATCTCTAGTTCTCTCATTCTAGAGTTATACATTTAGTCGTTGAGAAAGGATTTTATCATCCTTTTTGCTAATTAGATTTTATATTATCTTTCTAGCATTTTAGTATAATTATAAGCCACCGATATATTAATGGCTCCAGATAAACAGAGTAATGGTTTCGCTGTTGTTACTTCATTTGGAAAAATCATTTTTAATCCATCTTTCCAAAAAGGAAATATTACATCTCCATGATCAAAAAATTCTTGACTTCCTAGATAATAATCATCAGAATACAATCTTTCAATCGTAGGTGGTCTATGTGTGAATCCTTTAAGACGAAGAAAAACCATTATCTTTTCATCTTCTGTTAATGATGTATATTGATCCCTAAGATCTACTTTTGCTAAATCCTTTATTATATTTTTAGTGGGATCAAATTGGTCTATAAAATTATTTTTCATCTTGATCCTCCTTTCTATATTTTATTTCCGGTACCTTTATAATATCTAAGGGATTTTGTTTCTCAATAAATATACTATATAATATATTAGAAATTTTTTCATACGTATCGTATGTATATGGAATTTCAATAAATACTATATTATTATTTTTACAATGAGCCTTTACATTAAAATCTCTTGAAACTTGTCTTAAAAATTCATTATAACTTGTATGAAAAAAAGATTTATCCTGATATTCATAATGTTGTTTTCCATTATACTCTATCCAATATACATTATTATCTAATTCTAATACGAAATCTATATATACACCTAAATGCTTCTCTCCCAACTCCCTACCTTCTATTTCTTTTATCAATTTTTCAGATGATACTTTATCTAACAAATTATTATCACTAAACCACATGTTTATAAAGTATTCTCCCCTAGATCTTCCAGTATGAGGATCTCTACCTTCTAACAAAGTAGATGGATATCTTTCAAATATTTCTCCAGTAATAGGATCTTTTACTTTAACAGAAGTTTTTGAATTAACGTAGACTGTTTCAGAATAATCAAAAAAATCTTTTCCAAAAATATTATTTAATCGGTTAATAAATTCTTTTGTTGTTATAGCCCGTTTAAGAGAACTTAATTTCATTGCACATTCAGGGCATCCCAAACCTGCCCCATTCAAATGCTCGTACGGTTTTTGTTTATAATATTTATTGCAATGTTTACAAAAAATCTCTACCTCGGTTTTTGCATTTACATAATTAACTCTATCATAACCATAAATATCTTTTCTAAACTTTTGAATAGATCGATTTATAAAAATTTCTGTATTAATATATTGAGGAGTCTTTTCTCTACTTTTTATTCCTCCCAAAGATCCTTGATCTGCGCCTAGAGTGATTAAATCCTTGTAACTAACTTCCCATTCTCCTAAATATTTTCCTGTTTTCGGAGAATATTCATTAACTATTAAAGTAACCTTTTGATGTCTATCTTTTATAAACTCAGGAACTTTTGAAAAATCATAGTTGAAAATAGGATTTCCAGATTTTTCCCGTGATAAATAGTACTGTTCAATAAAATCCTCTTTTAAGATTATACCCTTCGATGTCTTGAAATTAATATCTCTGGTTAAATTATCTAATAAATACTTTCTAGTATGGGGTAAATCTTTACTACCGTAATAATTCAATTTCTTCTTAATCTTCTTATCCAAAGATTTTTTCTTTCTATTATCTATATTGGAAGCTATGATTTCTCCTAATCCTAATTGTATTAATTTCTTCCGAAAATAGCTACTATCTATATTGTACATAGAGGATAAATCTTTTACAGATAATCCTTCTATCAAGAGTTTTTTTATTTTATCAAATTCATTACTCCAATCTATTTTTTTCTTATTACTCATTATATAATTTTAATCACATCCCGAAATATCACAACATCCAACTCTTATCTCCTTCATAGTAGGAAAGACAGTCGGCCAAACATATCTTTCCCTTAAATTACATAATGAATAAAGAGTCTTCGATATTTTCTTCGTTGACTTTTTGTTCCTTAAGACTGAGCCAACAATCTTAAGGAGATATATTTTTAATAATTATCTATTATGCAATCTATCTGTAAATTTCATATAATCAATTAATCTTTTCTTATTTCCAGTAGTTTTAAATCTAGCTACCTCTTCGGCATCCTGAAACAAAGTGATAGGAGCATTTTTAGAAGTGTAATCAGTTACTTTAGACATCTCACTCATCGCTGCATTAGGATTACCATAATTTCTATTGAATTCAGATAAAATATTCCCTGATCTTAATCTAGACTTGAAATCAAATCCATTATGAGTATTTTTATATAAATTACTACCTTTCCTTCTTAATAATTGTTCTGATTTAGGAACACTTATCTTTTTAAATTGTTTTGGATTAACTTTTGGATGAGTCATATTCCAATGTTCTATAGAAAATGAGGTAGTTTTATTTATATCAATTGGAGTCGATACTTTCGGTTGTATAATTCCTTTTACAGGTTTTATAGCAATTTTTGGTGATTTAAGCAAACTAGATGCAGTTATTCCAATAGTACCTGCAGCTTTTCCCAGAAATCCAAAATTCTTTTTCCTGATTTACTAAATCTTTTTACTTTCATATTTATAATTTTATTTTATGTTGTGTGAGAGAGATTCGAACTCCCGAAAGCAAAGCTAATAGATTTACAGTCTATCCTCGTTAACCACTTGAGTATCACACAAACTTATTATTAATTAACTGGATAATAAAGATTTCGCTACATCAAATAAAATATAATCTTTCCAAAAGAATAAATCTGATTCATCTTTTTCTTTTCCAAAATGAATACGCACCTTATATTTACCTTCAAGTATACTAAAGGGAACTAATAGTATAATATCAAGTACATAATTATACAAGGCAAAGAAATCTACTTCACCTTTTTTATATAATCCAGATTTATTTTGAAGATTGTACGATAATGCTCCATCTTTATCAATATAGCCAGCAGTAGATTTAACCTGAATTTTATAAAGTATTCCTCCTATATCTGCAATTACATCATATCTATCTACTCCACAAGGTTTAGATGACATAATTCCAACTCTTGCTAATTGAAACATTGTCGCACATTCACCTACATATCCTAATAAATCTGAAGTTAATTTTCCATCAAATCTAGACAATTCAGTGGTACATTCCTTAGGAGGAGCTATCTTTACAGACTCTTCTACTTTTTCTTCTTTAGTAGATTTATCTTCTGGTTTTTTACCTTTGCTGAAACTAAGTGAATATTTCTTTGCACAATCTGAACAACAAAATCTTCCAGAACCAAAAGAACCATCATGCTCTTTACCACAATATTCACATTTTCTTAGTTTCTTTCTATCTGATACTTTTATCCCGTATCTATTTGCTGCTTTACGTATAGCTTCTCCAGTGCTTCCATCACCCCGCATAGCTGCAACTTCTTTATAAGATTTTCCTTCATGAATTAATAATCTTATTAATTCTTCTTTGTTATATTTCTCTTTTCCCATAATTAATTGTTTTTTTTATAATTTTTCTTATCTTTAAAATTATTGCGGAGAGACAGGGATTCGAACCCCGGGTACCTCGCAGTACAACGGTTTT
>ERZ835109.33-NODE-33-length-146563-cov-10.830419_pt1 | contig 146563 bp, 149 predicted proteins | sample MGYA00519946_ERZ835109 | MGnify/ENA primary metagenome ERZ835109 (study PRJEB31850, sample SAMEA3708771) | human gut metagenome | biome: human gut; feature: human-associated habitat; material: faeces | place: China | collected 2014 ...
CCCGCCCCCGCCGCGGACAGTCCGCCCGCCCGGCAGCCCCCGCACAGCACCCGGCCGCGCCGCAGCAGAGTGCGCGTCCGGCTGCGCCCCAGCCGCCCCGGCGCAGCAGCCGTCCGGCACCGCAGACCCCCAGCCGCCCGCTGCCGGACCAGCCCAAGGCACCCCGCCAGCCCCGCAGCGCCCGCCCGCCGAAGCGTATGCAGGAGGACGAGCCCGGGCTGGAGCTGATCACCCGCCGCCCGCCGAAGCAGAAGTTTGCGAACTTTGAGGACTATCTGGCGGCCCACGGCGGCATGACCGTGCCCCTGCCCCCTGAAAAAACCGAGACACCGGAGACGGCCGCCCTCGCCGCCCCGGCAGCGGAATGACCCCCTCCACAGCGGCAGCGCTGCGCTGCCCTGTCTGCGGCGGGCCGTTGCTGCTGACCGGGCGCAGTCTGCGCTGTGCCAAGGCCCACAGCTTTGATTTGGCCAAGGAGGGCTACGCCTATCTGCTGTCGATGCAGAAAAAGCACACCGCTGACCCCGGTGACGGCAAGGCGATGGTCCGCGCCCGCCGCGCGTTCCTCTCCGCCGGGCACTATGCGCCGCTTATGCAGACGCTGGCCGCCCTCTGTGCTGAGCTGCCCCATGGCCATATCGTGGACGCCGGCTGCGGCGAGGGCAGCTACGACAAATACCTTTATGATGCCCTTGGCGGCCCGCAGATCGCAGCGTTCGACCTTTCCAAGGAGGCCGTGCGGCTGGCCTCCCGGCTGGTGCCCGAGGCTGCTTTCTGTGTAGGCGGCAGCTTTTGCGCCCCCGTGCGGGACGGCTGGGCCGATCTGCTGCTGAACATCTTCTCACCGATGGCACAGACCGAGTTTGCCCGTATGCTGCGCCCGGGCGGACATCTGATCTATGCGGTCCCCACCGCACGGCATCTCTTCGGGCTGAAGAAAATCCTCTACGACCATCCCTATGAGAACGAGGTGCGGCAGACCGAATATGACGGCTTTTCGTTTGTGCGGGCGGTTTCGTCTGAGGCCATCCTCACCCTGCAGGGGCAGAGCGTGCAGGATCTGTTTGCGATGACGCCCTATTACTAGAACACCCCCGCAGATGGGGCCGCCCGTCTTGCCGCCTGCGAAAGCCTGACCACCGAAATCGGGTTCCGATTTTTGGTGTATAAAAAGGAGTAAGGAGGGCCTTACCGCCATGGGGCTGACCGGACAGGAGACGATCCTGATCCATTCCTCGATGCTATCCATCGGCGCGGTGGAGGGCGGTGGCAGTAATACAATAACGCGGTTATGTAGGGGCGCACAGTGTGCGCCCCTGTTCAGTTTTCCTCCGGCGGCACGATTGCCGGGCCGTATGGCTCCTGCGCCGGGGGAACAATGACCTCCTGCGTGGTGTGCTGCGGATTCTCCTCGCTGTAATGCTCATCGGGGATCTCGCTCAAATCGGTCCAGAGCGCCTCGCGCTCCTCCTCGGCACCGTGGGGACCAAATACATCAAACATACCAAGCACTCCTTTTTTTCGTGTATAAGCGCAGCCCTTCCGGCCTACACTCTGGGCATAGTCTTTGCAAGGGGTGTGTGGGTTATGCGTTCTCATCGGGGGATCTTCTGGTACAGTCTGGGGCTGACGCTGCTGCTGCTTCTGCCCATGATCCTGACGGTGGCCTTTTTTGCCGACCAGTACCAAAAGCAACAGCTTCTGCGCCGGGCTTCCGCCGCAGACAGCACCCTGCGCATTGAGCCCGGCGCGCAGGGGATCTTCCCCCTTCTGCTGGTCATCCAGCAGGAGGAGCCTGCCTTCCTGCTGGTCCGGGCAGACGGCCCGCAGCAGACACTGACTTTCTGCGCACTGCCCGGCTCGCTGCGCGTGGACGCGCCCTCCGGCACGACCACACTGGCGGACTGCACCCTTGCCGCAGGGGCCGGGCGGGCGGCACAGCTGCTCTGCGGCACCGTGGCCACAGGGGAGAGCGCCGCGCCCGCGCTGCATTATATCGCCGCCACCCCCGCGACATGGGCAGCCTGCGCCGGGTCCGATGCCTTGGTCCGGTTCGATACAGCCGCGCTGCTCACGCCCGCTGCACGGCAGGCACTGGGCTACGGCAGGGAGCCTGTTGCCGAATGCACCGCCGCACAGGCGGGGGCGCTGATCGAAAAAATGCAGGGAATGCTGACAGGCGCCTCGGCGCAGGCCGATGCCCGCGCCGCCGTCTGGGCCGCCTTTGCCCGGCAGAACCCGGCGCTTCTGGCGGCGTTCCCCGCAGGGCTGCGCAGCCAGAGCGCCCGCCTTTTGACCGACCTGCTGGCCACCGATGTAAGCGCCTTGGAGGATACGCTGACCTACCTCAGCGCCCGCCCCGCGCCGGCGGTGGATTATGTAACTGCCGAAACCGCCAAAGCCAAAGGCGGGGTATGCCTGACGGATGCGGGAATGGCAGCGGTGCGTGATTTGTTATCGTAGTAGGTCGGCGTACCCGACGACCTGTGGGCGGGCAATGCCCGCCCACACATTGCGTTCCGCGCCACGGCGTCAAAAAAACACAAAAAAATTTGCAAACCCGCTTGACTTAAACCCGCAGTCGTGTTATTATGGTAGCACCTCTTTTGCGGGTTTATTTTTTATGCCCTTTTTCAAGGGCGCCTGCAAGCGCGAGGGAGGCTTATTAACCGATAATGGAGGTGCCGAACAATGACTGTCAAGATCACCCTGGCCTGCACTGAGTGCAAGCAGCGCAACTACAACAAGGAGAAGAACAAGAAGAATTCTCCCGACCGTCTTGAGATGAAGAAGTATTGCCGTTTCTGCAAGAAGCATACCCTTCACCGCGAAACCAAGTGAGGATAGGAGCTTAGAGATGGCAGATAAAAAAGCAGCCACCGCTGCCGCCCAGACTCAAAGCGACAAGCCCAAAAAGAACGACGGCGCGAAGAAGGTTTCCTTCTTCGGTAAAGTCAAGAACTTTTTCAAAGGGATCGGCAAGTATTTCAAAGATACGAGGAGCGAGCTGAAAAAGGTCGTGTGGCCCAGCAAGAGCGACATCAAGACCAATACGATCACCGTTATCGTGGTCGTGGCAGTCGCAGCTGTCGTGCTGATCCTGCTGGATCTCATCTTTGGCGGCGCCATCCACCTGTTGATCGGCGCCTGAGCGCGTTGAGCGGAGGCAAAGACCATGGCTGAGCAAGCAAACTGGTATGTAGCACATACCTATTCCGGCTACGAGAACAAAGTCGCTACGGATCTTATGACGATGGTGGAGAACCGCCATCTGCAGGATCTGATCTGCGATGTAAAGGTTCCGACCGAGACCCGCATGGAAGAAGTTTTTGACAAGCACGGCAACAAGACCGGCGAGAAAGAGGTTCAGTCGAAGCTCTATCCCGGTTATGTCTTTGTCAAAATGGTCATGAACGACAACACCTGGTACATCGTGCGCAACACGCGCGGCTGCACCGGCTTTGTCGGCCCGGAGTCCAAGCCCGAGCCCCTGACCGAGGCAGAAGTTGCCAAGATGGGCGTCGAAACCACCGTTGACCTTGAGGTCGAGTACAAGGTCGGTGATACTGTCGAGATCACGGCCGGCCCGATGGAAGGCTCTGTCGGCACGGTCGAGGAGATCGACATTCCTGCGCGCAAGGTGCGCGTGAAGATCACCATGTTTGGCCGCGAGCTTCCGGCAGAGCTGGAGCTGCATCAGGTCAAGCTGTTCTGATTTTTTCAGAACACCCAGTTTCCGGTAAAGGCCGCGAACGGGGAACACCCCGGGGTACGGTTTTTATAGGGTGTGCGGAGGTCGCACGCCCGTGGGAGGTCTGCACCGCAGGCCGCAACTCACCACAAAATTTGGAGGTGCAAGTATTATGGCACAGAAAATCACTGGCTACATCAAGCTGCAAATCCCCGCCGGCAAGGCAACTCCGGCTCCCCCTGTTGGTCCTGCTCTGGGTCAGAAGGGCGTCAACATCATGGCGTTCACCAAGGAGTTCAACGAGCGTACCAAGAACCAGATGGGCATGATCATCCCCGTCGTCATCACGGTTTACGCTGACCGCTCCTTCTCCTTCATCACCAAGACTCCTCCGGCGCCCGTTCTGATCAAGAAGGCTGCCGGCATCGACACTGCTTCCGGCGTGCCCAACAAGAACAAGGTTGGCTCCATCACGCTGGCACAGGCCGAGGAGATCGCCAAGACCAAGATGCCCGACCTGAACGCTGCTTCTCTGGAAGCCGCTGTCAGCATGATCAAGGGCACCGCCCGCAGCATGGGCGTTACCGTTGAGGGCTGAATAGGAGGGTAATACGCAATGAAACACGGCAAGAAGTATATCGACGCTGCTAAGCTGATCGAGAACAACAAGACTTACGATCCCACCGAGGCCCTGGAGCTGTGCTGCAAGACCGCTACCGCTAAGTTCGACGAGACCGTTGAGCTGCACGTCCGTCTGGGTGTTGACAGCCGTCACGCCGACCAGCAGGTCCGCGGCGCTGTTGTTCTGCCCAACGGCACCGGCAAGAATGTCCGCGTTATCGCAATCGCCAAGGGCGACGCTGCCAAGGCCGCTGAGGCTGCAGGCGCTCAGGAGGTCGGCGATGACGATCTGATCGCCAAGATCGCCGGCGGCTATCTGGACTTCGATGTTCTGGTCACCACCCCTGACATGATGGGCCGCGTTGGCCGTCTCGGTAAGGTTCTGGGCCCCCGTGGTCTGATGCCCAACCCGAAGGCCGGCACTGTTACCCCCGATGTCGGCAAGGCCGTCACCGATGCCAAGGCCGGTAAGATCGAGTACCGTCTGGACAAGCAGAACATCATCCATGTGCCCATCGGCAAGGCCTCTTTCGGCGCCGAGAAGCTGATGACCAACCTGGACACCGTCCTCGAGGCCATCGCCAAGGCTAAGCCCGCCGCTGCCAAGGGCCAGTACTTCAAGAGCGCTACCGTCGCCACCACCATGGGCCCCGGCGTCCGCGTTGCTACCAACAAGTACGGTGTTTAATTGAGCGCGTTGCGCATATGCGCGCTCAATTAAACGACGCGAAGCGGCGTTCCGCTATTGGTCGCCCATGAACATGGGCAATGAATTAAGTAGAGAATTCCGCTTTTTCTATTGACAAACGCACATTCGCGTGCTATAATTATTAAGCTGTTTTTGAGACAGCAGGTGCCGCAAGGCATAATGGGAGAATATCCCACCTGCCGAGAAACGTGCGTTTGAATGCAATGCTTTCAAGCCCTTTCCCGGCGACGGGAAGGGGCTTTTTTCTGTACATCACAAAAAAGCCGCTTACCGAAACCAATCTGTAAGTGGAATGAGGTGAATTTCAAATGCCCAGTGCAAAGATTCTGGAAGCCAAGAAGGCTCTTGTTAAGGACCTGAACGAGAAGATCGTTTCTTCTCTGGCCGGTGTTGTTGTTGCTTACAACGGCATCAGCGTGGCTGACGACACCAAGCTGCGTAAGGAGCTGCGTGAGGCTGGCGTCCATTACATGGTCGTCAAGAACACCATGCTGCGTCTGGCCGTCAAGGGCACCCAGTACGAGGCTCTGGCCGACTGCTTCAAGGGTGACACGGCTATCGCTCTGTCTGCTGAGGATCCGGCTGCTGCTGCTCGCATCCTGTGCAAGTTTGCTGACGCCGACAAGTCCAAGCGCTTTGTCGTCAAGGGTGGCTTCTGCGATGGTGTTGTCATGGATGCTGCAGGTGTCAAGAGCCTGTCCACCATGCCCAACCGCGAAGGCCTGCTCTCTATGCTGGCTGGCTCCCTCAACGGTATCGTTGGTGGTCTGGCTGTTGCCCTGCAGGGTATCGTCGACAAGCAGGACGAGACTGCTGCCTGATTTCAGGTCAAGCAGGTTGAGCGCACCGGCGCAGCGCTCTTTAAATACAAACCGCGCCGCTTAAAACTATAAAATTTATGGAGGTAACTACCATGGCTTCTGAGAAGATCACTGCCATTGTCGAGTCTGTCAAGACTATGACTGTTCTGGAGCTGAAAGAGCTCGTTGACACCATCTGCGAGGAGTTCGGCGTTTCTGCTGTTGCTGCTGCCGCTCCCGCTGCTGCCGGTGCTGCTGCTCCCGCTGAGGAGGAGAAGACCGAGTTTGACGTCATCCTGGCTGACGTCGGCGCTAACAAGATGCAGGTCATCAAGACCGTTAAGGAGCTGACCGGTGCTTCCCTGATGGAGGCCAAGAAGCTGGTCGAGACCCCGAACGCCAAGCTGAAGGAGCAGGCTTCCAAGGCTGACGCTGAGGACATCCAGAAGAAGCTGGCCGACATCGGCGCCAAGGTTGAGCTGAAGTAATTTAGCTTATCCAATAGCTTTTCAAGTACCGTGTGGTTTGTACCGCACGGTACTTTTTGTTTTGCGCCGCAGTCGTTCGTCTGAAAGCCTTCCCCCTGTGGGGGAAGGCTCTTTTGTTTGTACACCTTAACAAGAACTTCATCGTTTCTTTGTACATTCCCACAGTTTTGACCGTGTTCCCGCAGGCTTGTATTTCGTATAATAATGTAGTATCCTTTTGGTATCTATAATGGGAAAGTGAGGCTGTATACCCTTGGAGAATGAAAAGGCAAAAGGCGGCGGCATGGAAAAGCTCGCTGCGTTTATCGTTGATAAACGCAACCTGTTCTTTCTGTTATACATATTTGCGCTGATCTTCAGCATCATTGCCTCCGGCTGGGTCAAGGTCGAGGATGACATCACGACCTATCTGCCGGACACTACCGAGACCCGCCAGGGCCTGACCGTCATGAACGACAACTTCGTCACCTACGGCACAGCCAATGTCATGGTCTCAAACATCACCTACGACACCGCACTTGACCTGCAGGCGCAGATCGAGGACATCGAGGGTGTCTCCACGGTCGAATTTGATGACACCAAGGATCATTACAAGGATGCATCGGCCCTTTTTTCCGTCAGCTTTGACGCTGAGGTAGGGGACGAGCGCGCCGAGAACGCCCTGCAGCAGATCCGTGACGAGCTGGAGGGCAGCTACGATACCTCGATCTACTCGGAGGTCGGCTACGATTCCTCGGCCGATCTGCAGAGTGAGATGGTCGTCATCGTCATCATCGCGGCTGTTATCATTGTCCTTGTGCTGACGCTGACCTCCCGCTCCTACGCCGAGGTCCCGGTTCTGATCATGACCTTCGGCGCCGCCGCCCTGCTGAACATGGGCACCAACTTCCTGTGCGGCACCATCAGCTTTATCTCCAACTCTGTCACCGTTATCCTGCAGCTGGCGCTGGCCATCGACTACGCCATCATCCTCTGCCACCGCTTCAGCGATGAGCATGAGACGCTGCCCACCCGCGAGGCCTGTATTGCGGCCCTCTCCAAGGCGATCCCCGAGATCTCCTCCTCCTCGCTGACCACCATCAGCGGTCTGGCCGCGCTGGCCTTCATGCACTTCGGCATCGGCCGCGACCTTGCCACGGTGCTGATCAAGGCCATCCTGTTCAGTATGCTCTGCGTTTTCACGCTGATGCCCGGCCTGCTGGTCCTGTTCAGCAAGCTGATCGACAAGACCCGCCACAAGAACCTCATCCCCAAGATCACTGCGGTCGGCAAGTTCGACATCAAGACCCGCTTTGTCATTCCGCCGATCTTCGGCGTCGTCATCATCGCGGCGGCCGTCTTTGCCAACCTATGCCCCTACTGCTACACCTTCACCGATCTGGTCACAGCCAAGCAGAGCGCGCGCCAGATCGCCTACCAGAAGATCAAAAACGAGTTCGGCTCCAGCAACATGGTCGCCGTCATTGTGCCTGCCGGCAACTATGAGGCCGAGGGTGCGATCCTTGACGAGCTGGACAGCTGCGCCGAGGTCAAATCCACGATGGGCCTTGCCAACATCGAGGCAATGGACGGCTATGTGCTGACCGATGCGCTGACCCCGCGCCAGCTGGCCGAGCTGGCTGATCTGGACTATGAGGTTGCCAAAGCGCTGTACGGTGCCTACGCTGTCGATCATGACGAGTACGGCGAGATCATCAACGGTCTGGACGATTACCGCGTGCCGCTTTATGATATGTTCCGCTTTTTGGAGCAGGAGATGCATGACGGCAACATCACACTGTCCGGCGATGTACAGGACACACTGGACGATTTGTTTGATCAGCTGGACGAGGCCCAGAAGCAGCTGCAGAGCGACAGCTACAGCCGTATGGTCGTCTATCTGAACCTGCCTGAGGAAACCGACGAGACCTTTGCCTTTGTCAACCGGATGCACGACATCATCGGCAAATACTACGACAGGGATTCGTTCTATGTTGTCGGCAACACTACCAGCGCCATGGACCTGTCCAGTTCCTTCGGTGAGGACAACCTGCTCATCAGTGTGCTGTCTGCACTGTTCGTTATTCTGGTCCTGCTGTTCACCTTCAAGTCTGCCGGTCTGCCGGTGCTGCTCATCATCGTCATTCAGGGCAGTATCTGGATCAACTTCTCGGTGCCGTATCTGCAGCACACCCCGCTGTACTTCCTCGGCTACCTGATCGTCAACTCGATCCAGATGGGCGCAAACATCGACTACGCCATCGTTATCTCGAGCCACTATACCGACCTGAAGAAGGTCATGCGCCCGAAGGAGGCCATCGTCACCGCGCTGAACGAGTCCTTCCCGACGATTTTCACCTCCGGCTCGATTCTGGCATCCGCCGGTATCCTGATCAGCGTCCTGACCACGAACCCCGTTATCTCCGCCATCGGCACCTGTCTGGGCCGCGGCACCATCGTTTCGATCCTTCTGGTCCTCTTTGTGCTGCCGCAGATCCTGATTCTCGGCGATACGATCATCGAGCGCACCAGCTTTGAGATGAAGGGCGTCGGCGGCATCGCCCGCACCGCCAGCGGCACGATGCATGTCAACGGCCGCGTCCGCGGCTACATCAACGGCGTTGTGGATGCCGAGATCAAGGGTGTGCTGCACGGCCAGTTCAACGCCAGCATTGCCACCGGCACCGAGCTCACGGTTGAAAAGCCTGACATGTACCTGTCGGAGGAGAATGTCCGCGAAACTGCGGATGACCCCAACACGACCGACGACACCGCGAAAGGAGGCGACGCCGAATGAACCGCACTTCTGATTTAACGCGCCGCCTTTGGGCTGCGCTGCTCGCCCTCTGCCTGACGCTGAGCCTCGCCCTGCCCGTCTTTGCGGAAGGGGAGAGCGATACTGAGCCGGAGGCCAAGGAGACCTACCACATCGGCACGGTGGACGAGCTTTTGCAGCTGGCCGACTACTGCCGTCTGGACAGCTGGAGCGAGAACCGCACCGTTGTGCTGGACACCGACCTTGAGCTGACCGGCAGCGGCTTTGCCGGCATCCCGTCCTTCAGCGGCGTTTTTGAGGGGCAGGGCCATGTGATCTCCGGCCTGAGCCTTGTGGATGACGGCTCGGTCATCGGCTTCTTCCGCTATGTCCAAAAGGGGGCCAATGTCCGCGACCTTGTCGTGCGCGGCCGCGCCATGCCCTCCGGCAGCCGCACCACCGTGGGCGGCCTTGCCGGCAGCAATGCCGGCACGCTGCACAACTGCCGGTTTGAGGGCGTTTCCTCCGGCGCGTCCATCGTGGGCGGCATCGCCGGCAATAACCTTGTCACCGGCATGATCGAGAGCTGCACCACCACCGGCAGCGTCTACGGCGCCCACTTCATCGGCGGCCTTGCCGGGCAGAACCACGGCATCATCGCCAACTCCACCAATGCGGCCAGCGTCAACACCACGGTGGAGCAAAACGACATTGACCTGTCGGAGCTGACCCTCGGCGACCTGATCGGCACCGAGAACGCTGCCTCGATCACCGACATCGGCGGCATTGCAGGCCAGTCCAGCGGCGTGATCCGCGCCTGCATGAACCGCGGCACCGTTGGCTACCAGCACATGGGCTACAATGTCGGTGGTATCGCAGGCAGCCAGACCGGCTACATCGAGGGCTGCGTCAACTACGGCACCGTCTACGCCCGCAAGGAGGGCGGCGGCATCGTGGGCCAGATGGAGCCCAGCAGCACCCTGCAGTACACCAAGGATACCCTGCAGGAGCTGAGCGAGGAGATGACCACCCTGCAGACACTGGTTGACCGCGCCTGCGATGACGCAAGCGCCGCCAGCAGTGACCTGTCCAACCAGCTGCACAATCTGCAGAACAGCGTCACCAGCTCCCGCAGCGCCATCGAGAATCTGCTCAAGCAGGCGGAGGACGGCCTCTCCATCAGCTCCCAGACCATCAAGACCGATCTGACCCAGTTCAAGCAGAACCTGAAGGACACCACCGGCGATGCAAGCGATCCCGATGCGACTAAGCAGCCGGACGGCGCGATCGTCGATCCCGGCTACTCCATCGGTGACCTCACCGGCAGCAGCTCGGAGGCGGAAACGCCTGCGGCTGCGCCGGAGGAGTCTGCCGACACCACCCCGGCCGAGCAGCCTGCTGTGACGGAGGACACCCCCGCAGAGCAGCCCGAGCAGCCCGCCGCAGAGGATACCCCCGCCGAGCAGGCGGAGCCGGACACTGCGCGCGAGGTCCACAGCCAGCCCGATCCCGGCACCGCCGCGGATGACAGCGATCCGACCGTCGGCCCCATGCCCACACCGGATAAGAATCAGGCAGATACCGGCTACATTGTAGAGGAGCCGGGAAACCACGACATCGCCAAGGATCTGGTGGACGGCATCAGCGACGCCATCCCCGATTCTGTAGATGTTGAGATCCCCAAGGTCGAACTGACCAACCGTGACGCGATCACAGCCAGCAAAAACGACCTGAGCAGCAACCTGACCGGCATCGGCGATATTGTCAGCAGCCTCAATACAAGCGCCAGCGGCAATTCTCAGGCGCTGATCAACGATGTCCGCGCCATCTCCAACCAGATCAACAAGATCGGCCAGACGCTGTCCGGCGCCAGCGAGAATGTCAACCGGGATGCAGACGACATCGTGGACGATATCTCCGATGAGGACACCGACAGCGATGTCGAGGCCAAGGTTTCCAACTGCATCAACAGCGGCTCTGTCTACGCTGACATCAATGCGGGCGGCATTACCGGTGCCATGGCCCGCGAGAATGACCTCGACCCCGAGGACGACTACACCATCGCCGGCAGTGAGTCGCTGAACTTCACCTTCAAGACCCGTGTTGTGGCGCGCGACTGCACCAACTACGGCACCGTCAACACCAAAAAGCAGCGCGCCGGCGGCATTGTCGGCGATGCCGAGATGGGCTCTGTCATCGACTGCCGCGGCTTCGGCACGGTGGACGCCGAGGACGCCACCGGCGTGGGCGGCGTGGCCGGTGTGAGCAAATCCATCATCCGCGACAGCTACGCCAAGTGCCGCCTGTCCGGCTCCAAGCAGGTGGGCGGCATTGCCGGCAGCGGCGCTACCATTGAAAACTGCCGCGCCATGGTCATGATCGAGAGCGGCAGCGAGCAGCTCGGCGCGATCGCCGGTATCGTAAACGACCCGCTGGACGGCAGCGTGACCGGCAACACCTTTGTGGATACGGGCACCGCCGGCATCGACAGCGTAAGCTACAAGGGCATTGCCGAGCCGCTGCCCTACGAGGAATTTGCCGCGCAGGAGAACCTGCCCAGCGATTTCTCAAGCCTCTGCATCCGCTTTGTGACCGAGGATGACTCGCTGGTGCAGCAGTATTACATTCCCTACGGCAGCGATTTCCCGACCGACCAGCTCCCGCCGGTGCCCCATCATGAGGGCCAGTACGGCAGCTGGGAGGATGTGGACCTGACCAACATGACCTTTGACGCTACGATCCATGCCGAGTACAACAGCATGAATACTGTGCGCCAGAGTCAGGAGAAGCGCAGCGGCCGCTCCATCGTTCTGGTGGAGGGCAGCTTTGATACGACCGATGAGCTGATGCTGCATGAGCTCGACGACGCGCCCCAGACCCTCGGCACTCTGGTCGAGGCATGGGGGCTGGAGCTGCCCGCCGACACTGGCCACACCCTGCGCTACATGCCGCCTGAGACAACCGACAACACTGTGCTGTGGGTCAAGACCGATGCAGGCTGGCAGCAGGCCGAGACGAGTGTGGACGGCAGCTACCTGACCTGCACCGCACCTGCGGGCACCACGGCGTTTGCCGCCGTGCAGGTCCCCGCAAGCAAGGTGCCCCTGCTCGCAGCCGCCTGCGGCGCTGCGGCCGCGCTGCTGCTGGTGATTTTGTTCATCGCCCGCAAGAAGAAAAAGAAGAAGGCCGCCGCAAAGAAAACCGCCTAAAGCCCTGCCGATGCTCGTCATCGACCTGCGTATGCGGCAGATGCCTTGCACCAAAAAACCGCTGCAGCACAGAAACCTGTGCTGCAGCGGTTTTTTGTTTCAGCAACTTTCTATAAACGCCTTAAAAATCTTCCGGCTGTCCCCATTCACGCGGTACGAAAATTCGGGGTGCCACTGCACAGCCCAGACGAACCTTTTATCAGGCAGGCATACGGCCTCCGTCAGTCCATCCTCCGAGACAGCCATAGCCGCCAGCCCCGGCGCAAGCGTTTTTATGGCCTGATGGTGCAGGCTGTTCACAGCCAGCGTATCCTTGCCCAAAAGTGCCCAAAGCGGGCTGCCGGCCGTCAGCGTCACACTGTGTACCGGCGCATCGTAGGGCGGCGTCTGGTGGTGGTTTGCCGCCGAAGGATGCTCAGCGGGCAGGTCCTGATACAGTGTGCCGCCCAAATGGGCGTTCAAAAACTGAATGCCGCGGCAGATGCCCAGCACGGGCTTGTCCGCCGCCAGCGCAAGGTCAAGCAGCCGTGCCTCCATCGCATCGCGCGCAGGGCAGGTCTCACCGCACTGCGGCGTCGGCGCGGCACCGTACAGAGCAGGGGAAACATCCTGCCCACCCGTCAGCAAAAAGCCATCGCAGGTATCGGCCAGCTGCCGCAGTACGGCGGCATCGGCCGTCAGCGGCAGCATAACGGGCACGCCGCCGGCCTGCTCCACGCCCTGCATATAGCCGGGCAGCATCCAGTAACTCTCGCGCGCCTCGTCCACCAGCGGCACGATTCCAATCAAAGGCTGTTTCATTCTTCTACCCACACCTCACTGTAAAAAATAAAACAGAGAAGCCCTTGCGTGACTTCTCTGTCCGTTGTGCTGATTATACCGCAACGCGCGGCGGATTGCAAGCCCTTACATCGGCGGGTGGCTGCTTTGGAACCGCTTGTCGGGCGGCAGGGTCGTATATTTGTCGTACAGCTCCCGCAGCAGCACGGTACGGCGCACCATGCCGATAAACACATTGCGGTCATCCACCACCGGCACAAAGTTCTGGTCGATGGCCGCCTTGAGCAGGGTCGCCATATCGGTCGTGACCGTCACGGGCTTATAGTCGCGGCGGCGGGGAAAGCTCGAGATCGGCACATCCTCGCTGGCCTCCAGATCCAGCCCGTGCAGATTTTTCATCGCCCAGAGGATATCCCCCTCGGTGATGCTGCCCACATATTCGCCGTTGCGTTTCAGCACCGGGATGGTGGCATAGCGCTGGTTTGACCATTTTTCAAGTGTCTGGCGCAGGGTGAAATCCTCGTAAATGTACAAGACATCCTGCTTGGGTGTCAAAAAGAATAAAAGGTTCATGCTTTGAACTGCACTCCTTTGGCAATGTTGTCATACTTCTGTAACCAGTATATACGCTTTGTCTGTAAACTTTGTGAATGGAATGTTAAATCCGCGCCACAAAATAAATTTCTCTGAAATCTCTGTTCAAGCGGAGAAAAAAGGTGTATAATAGCTAATGATTCATATCGTGCAGCTACGGCCTTAGCCGCAGCTAACCCTGTAAAGGAGGATCGCAGATGATCACCAAGGTCAATCCCTATGGACATATCTCCCTGACGAACGACTACTTCTCCGGCCTGGTGGAGCAGGCCGCCAAGCAGTGCTACGGCATTGCCGCCATGGGTCAGGCCCCGGCCGAAAGCGTTGTACGCAGCGCCCTGCGCACCGGCAGTCTGCCGCCGAAGGGTGTCACCGTCACGCAGGAGGGCGGCAAGCTGGTCATCGCCCTGCACATCAAGGTCGGGTTCGGCCTGAACATTTCGACCATCACCCAGAGCATTACCCACCGCGTCAAAGACGAAGTTGAACTTGCCACCGGCTTAAAGGTCGCCCGCATTGATGTCTATGTGGACGATGTCATTGCCGACTAAAGACTGTTTTTACCCAGAAAATATGAGGTGTAACGAAACCATGATTACTGGCCAGACCCTGCGTGACGCCATCCTTTCCGGCGCCAACAATATTGCCAACCAGCGCACCCTCGTGGATGAGCTGAATGTTTTCCCCGTGCCGGACGGTGATACCGGCACGAATATGAGCATGACCATCGGCGCAGCCCGCGCCGAGCTGGAGGCCATGCCCGACAGCTGCACCGTGGCCGAGGCCAGCAAGACCGCTGCCTCCGCCATGCTGCGCGGCGCACGCGGCAACTCCGGCGTTATCACAAGCCTTTTGTTCCGCGGCTTCTCCAAGGCGCTGAAGGATAAGACCGAGGCCTCCGCCGCCGACCTTGCCGCCGCGCTGCAGCAGGGTGTCGAGGCTGCCTACAAGGCCGTCATGAAGCCCACCGAGGGCACCATTCTGACCGTCTCCCGTCTGGCAGCCGAGAAGGCCGCCGAATGCACCGGCATGGAGGTCCCCGCCATGTGGGACGCCACCCTGCAGGCCGGTCAGGCTGCGCTGGACGATACCCCCAACCTGCTGCCCGTGCTGAAAAAGGCCGGTGTCGTGGACGCCGGCGGTCAGGGCATCATGCTGATTTTTGAGGGCATGAAGCAGGTATTCGACGGCGGTGAAATCATCGCCGGTGCCGAGGTTGCCGCCAAGCCCAAGGTCTCCAGCGAGGCCGCCGGCAAGGGCGTCTTTGCCGATGACCTGATGAAGGTCGAGGACATCAAAAACGGCTATTGCACCCAGTTCCTGTTGCACAAGGATGCCGATGCCAGCGTTACCCGCCTGCGCGCCTTCCTTGAGTCCAACGGCGACTCCGTTGTCGTGATCGAGGACGATGATGTGGCCAACTGCCATGTCCACACCTCCGACCCCGGCATGATGCTGAGCGAAGCCATCAAGTACGGCTACCTGACCAACTTCAAGATTGAGAACATGCATGAGCAGTTCCTTGCCCGCCAGAAGCAGGCCAAGGGTCTGGAGAAGCAGGCCGAGGCCGAGGAGAACCAGACGAGCGAGTTCACCTACGCCGCCGTTGACCCCGAGCGCGAGTACGGCTTTGTGGCCGTGGCCGCCGGCGAGGGCCTGAAGGCTGTGTTCGGCGATCTGGGCGTGGATGCCGTTGTCAGCGGCGGCCAGACGATGAACCCCTCCACCGAGGACATTCTGGCCGCCATCCAGAGCGTACCTGCCAAGACCGTGCTGGTGCTGCCCAACAACAAGAACATCATCATGGCCTCTGAGCAGGCCCAGAAGCTGGCCGACCGCAAGGTCATCGTGCTGCCCACCCGCACTGTGCCCCAAGGCATGACGGCCATGCTGAACTTTGACCCCGACCTGAAGCCGGAGGAGAACGCCGTTGCCATGATGCAGGCGGCCGACCATGTCAACACCGGTCTGGTCACCTATGCCGCCCGCGACAGCGAGTTTGACGGCAAGCCCATCCGCAAGGGTGAGCTGATGGCGCTGGAGAACGGCAAGATCGTGGCCACCGGCACCGATCTGGCCAAGACGACCTACCGTCTGGCCCGCGCCATGAAGAAGAAGGACACACAGTTCATCACGGTCATTTCCGGCTGTGATGTCAGTGATGAGGACGCCGAAAAGACGACCGATCTGGTGCGCGCCAAGTGCGGCGGCAACATTGAGGTCAGCCACATCAGCGGCGGCCAGCCGGTCTACTACTACATGATCTCTGTAGAGTGATCCGGACGCTATAACATAAAAAGGCGAATTTGGGAGCGAACCGAGTTCGCCTTTTTTGGTATATAATTTGCCCCGCGGGCCGATGACGAGCATCGGCCCCCACACAACAACCTTCCGCGAAAGGAGGTCCCGCGATGGCCACCATCAACGATTCCGTCCAATACCTCAAGGGCGTCGGCCCGGCCTTTGCCAAAAAGTTTGAAAAGCTCGGCATCCATACCATCCGCGACCTACTTTTGTGCTACCCGCGCAAATACATTGACTACACCCAGCCCTACACCGTTGTGTCAGCGCCCTATGACACCGACTGCTGCGTGCGCGCCACCGTGCTGCAAAAGGAGCCGCCCCGCCGCATCACCGGCGGGCGCGTCATGAGCCGCGTGCTGACGGCGGATGATTCCGGCATCCTGACCCTGACATGGTTCAACGCGGCCTACGCGGCCGACAATCTCACGGTGGGGGAGAGCTACTACTTTGAGGGGCGCATCGGCGGGGCGCTGACCCGCCGTGAGCTGCTGCATCCGCTGGTGCGCACCGAGACACAGGTTGAGGCCTGCCCCTTCGTGGCGGTCTACCCCGGCACAGAGGGGCTGCCCGCCAGCCGCCATGCGGCCTGCGCCCACGCGGCGCTTGCCTATGCGGACGAGCTGACCGACCCGCTGCCCCCCGCACTGCTGACCCGCTACCGTATGCCCGCCAAAGCGCAGGCGGTGCGGGCCATCCATGCCCCGCAGAATGCCGCCGATCTTGCCGCCGCAAGGCGCAGGCTCATCTTTGAGGAGCTGTATCTGCTGCAGATCGGCATCTTTCTTTTGCGCAGCCACGGGCGCAACCGGACCAGCGCACCGATGCACCCGCTGGATCTGGGGCCGTTCTGGCGCAGTCTGCCGTACCCGCCCACCGGGGCGCAGCGCCGCTCGACCGAGGAGATCGTGAGCGACCTGTGCGGCGAGGTGCCGATGAACCGGCTTTTGCAGGGCGATGTCGGCAGCGGCAAGACACTCGTTGCCGCTGCGGCCATCTGGTTTGCCGCCCAAAACGGCTGGCAGAGCGCCCTGCTGGCCCCGACCGAGATCTTGGCCCGGCAGCATGCCGCAACGCTGGCCGACCGGCTTGAGCCGTTCGGCGTCAATGTCACACTGCTGGTCGGCGGTATGAAGGCCAAGGAGAGGCGCATCGCACTGTCGGCCATTGCGGACGGCCGCGCCGGTCTTGTTGTCGGCACCCACGCGGTTTTAACCGATACGGTGGAATTTAAAAATCTCGGCCTTGCCATCGTGGACGAGCAGCACCGATTCGGCGTGCGGCAGCGCGGCCTGCTGGCCGGTAAGGCGCAAAGCCCGCATCTGCTGGTCATGAGCGCAACGCCCATCCCGCGCACGCTGGGGCTTTTGATGTACGGCGACCTCGACATCTCCGTGCTGGACGAGCTGCCCCCCGGCCGCAAGCCGGTCAAGACATGGTTCATCACCGGCAAAAAGCGGCGGGACATGTACGGCTTTCTCGACAAGCAGATCGAGGCCGGGCATCAGGTGTACATCGTCTGCCCTGCCATTGAGGAAAACGAGGCCTCCGGCGGTCTGCAGGCCGTGACGACCTATTATACCGAAACCGCCTGTGCGCTGCTGCCCCACCGCCGCATCGGCCTGCTGCACGGCAAGCTCAAGCCCAAGGAAAAGGACGAGGTCATGCAGAAATTCAAGGCAGGGGAGCTGGATGTGCTGGTCTCGACCACCGTCATTGAGGTCGGCGTCGATGTGCCCAACGCCACGGTCATGGTCATTGAGAACGCCGAGCGGTTCGGCCTGTCGGCCCTGCACCAGCTGCGCGGGCGCGTGGGCCGCGGCGCGGCAGACTCCTGCTGCATTTTGATCTCCGACAATGTGAATGAGCCGGTGCGGGAGCGGCTGCAGTTTTTGTGCCGCACCCCGGACGGCTTTGCCGTGGCAAAGTACGATCTGGAAACGCGCGGCCCGGGTGATTTCTTCGGCGCCGCCCAGCACGGCCTGCCGACGCTGCGGGTCGCAGATCTTGTGCAGGACACCAAAACACTGCGGGTCGCACAGGACGAGGCCAAGGCCCTGCTTGCGATAGATCCGAACCTCATCGACCCGGCCCACCGGGCGCTCTCCGATGAGGTGGAGCGGCTGTTTGAGACGGCCGGGGCGATGAACTGAGGCCTTTGGCTTCCCCTGAGGGGGAAGGCAGCGCACCCGAAAACACCACTCCCACCGCCAAAAAATCCTGCATATCCCTTTTATTTCCCCGCAAAGTTTGGTATACTGATAGGTAACTTTACAAAGGAAACCTTTGCCTATGAAAAAATTCTGCGCGATACTCTTTTCCTTCGTGCTTATTGTGGTGCTGGCCCTGCCTGCGGCCGCAGAAGGGGAGAGTGCTGCCCTCTCTGACACAGCCCCGGCACTTACGGCCCCGGCTGCCTATGTGGTCAACCTCGACACAAACATCGTTGTGTATGACAAAAACAGCGAAACGCCGCTTCCGGCTGCGAGCCTGACCAAAATGATGACAACGCTGCTTCTGCTGGAAAGCTATCAGGATCAGCTCGACTCGATCAGCCTGACTGCGCCGAGTTATATCTATGATCTGATTTGGGAGCAAAGCACCAACGCCTCGACCGCCGACATCCGCCGGGGCGAGACGCACAGCCTGCGCAATCTGCTGTACGCCATGCTGCTGCCCAGCGGCAACGAGGCTGCCTACATCGTGGCCGACTATATGGGCGGCGGCAGCATTGACAACTTTGTTGCGATGATGAACGATGAGGCCGCCGCCATAGGCTGCACCGGCACGACCTTTGTGGACCCCTGCGGCCTGAACCCCAACAACATCACCACCGCGCGGGATGCCTACCTGATCCTGCGGGCGCTGACGGCCTACGATGTGTTTGCCACCGTTGCCGGCACCCCGACCTACGACATGGGCACCAACAGCCGCTACACAACACCCGGCACCTATATTTTGCAGAACACCGACAAGCTCATCACCAACAGCAGCTACCACCGGGATTACACAAAAGGCGGCAAGACCGGCAGTCTGGGCGAATGGCAGAACTTTGCGGGCTGGCACAGTCAGGACGGTGAAAGCTACATCAGCGTTGTGCTGAATGTGCCGATGGAAAGCGATGAGGGCGGCCGCCCCGCCCTGCTTGAGACCGGCACCCTGATGGACTGGGTGTTTGCGACCTACACCATCGCCCCCGCGCTGGACCCCACCCAGCCCATCACCGAGGTCCGGGTTGCCTACTCCACACAGGCCGACACCGTCATGCTTTACCCGGTCGATAACATGATGACCCTGCTGCCCCGGGAGGGCGGCGCAGCCCTGACCGAGCAGGTATTCCATGTGCCGGATCAGCTGCCCGCTCCCATCCGGCAGGGCGATGTCGTGGGCACCGTGACACTGACCATTCAGGGCGAGATCATCGGTACCACAGACCTGATCGCGGGCAGCGATGTCTCGCGCAATCAGCTTTTGTATACGCTGTCCCGCGTGCGGGAGTTTTTTTCCAGCACGTATTGCAAGGTAGTCGTCATGCTGACGATGCTCGTCATCGGCGTCTATCTGATTTTTACCGTCGGCCGCATCCTGCGTATCTGGAGCAAGGAAATGTAAGCCGAATCAATGGAGGTTTTTACCATGTTGGATGTAAAGCGCAATCTGACCACCATGACCGATTTTTATGAGCTTACCATGTCGGCAGGCTATCTGGACGAGGGCTATGTCGATAAGATCGCCGTCTTTGATATGTTCTTCCGCCGCGTGCCGGACGGCGGCGGCTACGCCGTCATGGCCGGTCTGCAGCAGTTCATTGACGCGGTGGATCATCTGAAATTTACCGATGAGGACATCGCCTACCTGCGCTCCACCAAGACCTTTGATGAAAAGTTTCTGGACTATCTGGCCAGCTTCAAGCTGCACTGCAACATCTGGGCCATTGAGGAGGGCATGCCGATCTTCCCGCAGGAGCCGATTGTCACGGTCGAGGGTCCTGCCATCGAGTGCCAGCTGCTGGAAACGCTGCTGCTCGTCACCTTCAACCATCAGTGCCTGATTGCCACCAAGGCCAGCCGCATCGTCCGCTCCGCTGCCGGCCGCCCGGTCATGGAGTTCGGCGCACGCCGCGCCCAAGGCTATGACGCTGCCTACTTCGGCGCGCGCGCCTCCTACATCGGCGGCTGCGGCTCCACCTCCTGCGTCATGGCGGCGCGCGACTTCGGCATCCCGGCCTCCGGCACGATGGCGCACAGCTGGGTCCAGATGTTCCCGACCGAGTATGATGCCTTCAAAAAATACGCCGAGCTGTACCCCGATGCCTGCGTGCTGCTGGTGGACACCTACAATGTACTGCGCCACGGCGTACCCGATGCGATCAAGGTCTTTGACGAGGTGCTCAAGCCGATGGGCAAGCGCCCCAAGGGCATCCGCATCGACTCCGGCGACATCGCCTACCTGTCCAAGAAGGCCCGCAAGATGCTTGATGAGGCCGGCTACCCCGACTGCACGATCTGCGCGTCGAACTCTCTGGATGAGTACATCGTCCGCGACCTGATCCTGCAGGGTGCCCGCGTGGACAGCTTCGGCATCGGCGAGAATATGATCACCGCCAAGAGCGACCCCGTGTTCGGCGGCGTATACAAGCTGGCCGCCGTGAAAGAGGACGACGGCAGCTACACCCCCAAGATGAAGCTGTCCGAATCTGCGGAGAAGATGACGATCCCCTGCCTGAAAAAGGTCTGGCGTATCTATGATCAGGACGGCAAGGCGATGGCTGACCTTATCACGATGGCCGATGAGGCGGTGGAAACGCAGCATGGCATCACGCTGTTTGACCCGATCGAAACATGGAAGGAATGCACCTATGTCAACTGCACGGCGCGCTGCCTGTCCACCCTCATCTATGATCACGGCCAGCGCGTCTACACCTCGCCCAGCCTTGATGACATCCGCAAGTTCTGCAAGGCGCAGATCAATACCCTGTGGGATGAGGTCAAGCGCTTTGAGAACCCCCACCGCTACTATGTGGACCTGAGCCAGAAGCTTTGGGATACCAGAAGCGCGCTGCTGAAGAAGCTGTCGAAGTAAAAATCTCCGGCTTCCCCCTTGGGGGAAGCTGCCGCCCGCAGGCGGCTGATGAGGGGCAGGCTTGCCAATACCGTCCGTTTACGGGTTGCCGCGGAAACGCAGCCCCTCATCCGTCTGCGGGCAGGGCCGCAGACACCTTCCCCCAAGGGGGAAGGCATTTCTTCCCAAAAACTACCACCATCCTTACAAAATGGTTACAGCCCGCGCCCCCTGCACATACTGTGGTCACACAGCTTGTGCGGGGGGATTTTGTATGTTGGAGCAGCTTTCATTGTTTTTTCTTGGCGGCGGGGCCTATACTGCGCTCGAGCTGGCCTGGCGGGGCACTACCCACTGGACGATGTTCGCAGCGGGCGGGGCCTGCCTCTGCCTTTTGCAAAAGCTGGCTGCTGCACCGCTGCCGCTGGCCGGGGCCGCCGCCCTAGGCGCAGCCGGCGTCAGCGGGCTGGAGCTGGCGGTGGGGGCAGTCTGCCGCAGCCTGCTGCACACCGAGGTGTGGGACTATACCGCCGAGTGGGGGAATGTGGCCGGGCTTATCTGCCCGCGGTACTCCTTTTACTGGTTTTTGCTCTGCGGGTGGGTCATCTTTGTGCTGCGGGGCGTAGAAAGTACCGTTTATCACCCTCAAAATTCCCTGTCCGACAGTTAAAGTCCAAATTATCGTACCGTCTGTCTGGTATACTGAGATCATACCAGATAAGAAAGGCGGTACACACCATGACCCAGCAGTTTCGTTATGTCGGCGGCCACATTGAGGTCTTTTCCGAGAGCGGCGAGTTTCTTTTCTCTGCGGACACCATGCAGGAGGCATGGGAGGAGTTGTCCGCGTAGTGCGCACAGTTGCCGCGCGAATATGTACACTTTGCCGAAATAGTGGAATATATACAAATAACTTTTGTAACTTTGTACAAATTGCAGCTTGCAAAAGCAAGTCCCTTCGCATATAATAAAGACAGAAAGAGGGAAGCGGAAAGCCTCCCGATACACACTGCCCTACACTAGGAAAGGAGATGGGGTTGCAATGTTGAAGCTGCACACTTTGGCCAAATGGATGTACGGTTTTTTGGAGCCTGAGCGCCCCTACGGCTTGCCAGAGGATGTTTACAATGATGTAATCCCTTCGGGCATCCACAATTACAATCGCAACCAGCTTTTTTAAAGCTGCTTACCCTCCAAGCTCCGGCACGGCCCGCAAGCCCCGTGCCGGGGTATTTTTTTTGCAATAATGCGGCACGGTGAATCGTAATATATGTAAAGCCTTCCCCCAGAGGGGGAAGGTGGCCGAGCGAAGCGAGGTCGGATGAGGGGCGCACTTTCTGCAGCCACCCACAAATGGGCTATTGTGGGTGGCTGCCCCTCATCAGTCCGCTTCGCGGACAGCTTCCCCCTAGGGGGAAGCCTTTTTCAAAAACTTTTACTTGTTTTTTTCGCCAAAACACGGTATTCTATAATAAGTATATTTTGCCTTTCAAAAGGAGCGACCTATGAAACTCATCACCTTTACCGTGCCGTGCTACAACTCGGCCGCATATATGGACCATTGCATCGAGACCCTGCTCACCGCAGGGGAGGACGCCGAGATCATCCTTGTGGATGACGGCTCCAAGGACGACACCGGCAAGATCGCCGATGCCTACGCCGAAAAGTACCCCACCATCGTCCGCGTCATCCATCAGGAGAATGGCGGCCACGGCGAGGGCGTCAATCAGGGCATCCGCAACGCTACCGGCGTCTACTTCAAGGTCGTGGACTCCGATGACTGGCTGGACACCGATGCCCTGCAGAAGGTCCTGGCCGAGCTGCGCGCCCACCTCAACGATGAACAGCCGCTTGATTTGATGATGGCCAACTATGTCTATGAGCATGTAGCCGACAACACCCAGAATGTCGTGGACTACAAGGGCATCCTGCCCGAGGGCCGCGTTTTCACCTGGGAGGAGATCGGCAAGTTCCCGCCGAGCAAGAACATCCTGATGCACTCGGTCATCTACCGCACCGAGATCCTGCGCGCCTGCGGCATGGAGCTGCCCAAGCACACCTTCTATGTTGACAACATCTTTGTCTACCAGCCGCTGCCGCAGGTCAAAACCATCTACTACATGAACCTTGACCTCTACCGCTACTTCATCGGGCGCGAGGATCAGAGCGTCAACGAGGCCAATATGATCAAGCGCGTTGACCAGCAGCTGCGCGTCACCCGCATTATGATGAACGCGGTCGATGTCTATGCCCTGCCGCCGGAGCAGGCCAAGCTGCGCGCCTACATGCTGAACTATTTCTCAATGATGATGGCGATCTCCAGCATCTTCCTGACGCTGGACGGCAGCAAGGAGGCGATGGCCAAGCGCCGCCAGCTGTGGGACGACCTCAAGGCGCACGACGGCCACCTCTACCGCCGCTGCCGCTTCTCGGTGGCGGAGGGCTGCAACCTGCCCGGCTGGCTGGGCAGCAAGATCAGCATCGGCGGCTACCGCATCGCCCAGAAGATCTTCAAGTTCAACTGAGGGCGCGCCATGCAGGACTATACAATCATCTTGTTTGATCTGGACGGCACGCTGACGGACTCCGCCCCGGGCATCCTGAACTCCGTGCGCTACGCCTGCCGCAAGCTCGGCCTTCCTATCCCCGGCGAGGAGACGCTGCGCCGCTTTCTCGGCCCGCCGCTTATCGCCTCCTTCCGGGAGCTGATGGGGCTGGACGCTGCCGGGGCCGACCGCGCTGTCAGCGCCTTCCGGGAGTATTTCCCCACGAAGGGCCTGTTTGAGAATGAGGTCTACCCGGGCATCCCGGCCCTGCTGGCCGATATAAAATCCGCCGGGAAAACGGTCATCATCGCCACCAGCAAGCCAGAGGCGTATGCCCGGCGTATTCTGGAGCATTTCGGTCTGGCGCAGTACTGCGATTTCATCTGCGGTGCCACGCTCGATGAGACCCGCACCGACAAGGCCGAGGTCATTGCCTACGCACTGGAAACGGCAGGCATCACTGACAAGAGCCGCGCCGTCATGGTCGGCGACCGCGAGCATGATGTGCTGGGTGCCAAGAAAAACGGCCTGCCCTGCATCGGGGCCGTCTACGGCTACGGCACAGCCGAGGAGCTGACCGCTGCCGGGGCCGCCGCTCTGGCCGACACAGTGGACGAGCTGCACAAGCTGCTGCTGGGATAAATCAAATGGGAGACAGCCTGCGCTGCCTCCCGTTTTTTATTGGTCCCGGTCGTTGTAATAGAGATACCACCCGCGGAAGCCGTACCCAATGCCGAGAGCGCCCAGCATCAGCAGCATAGCCGCCTTGTCTGGCCAAAGCGGCATATTCCGGGTGCAGACCCAGACCACCGCCAATGCAAGGCATACAAGCACCGGCAGGCCGTAGTGCAGAAATCTCTGCACCCGCAGCCGCTTCGGGTCGCCCTCCGCCGCCAGCGCCGATGGATCGCACACCTCGCACCGCACCCGCAGGATTGGGATATTGCGCACATGACTTGAATACCGCACGGCCCTGTACTCGATGCCGTCCAGCATAAACCGCGGCGTCATGCCCTCGTGGGTGATGACGATCTCCTCGCCGCAGTTAGCCGCCCAGGCCAACAGCTCGGCGGTAAACTCCTGCGGGGTTGCAATGGCGGTGTCCGGCGTAAAGGTAAACTGCCGCTTATGCTCGGCAGCCGCCATTTTCCGGTAGTCCTGCACCCAGCCGGTAAACCAGCCGCCCGCCGGGGCAGGGGCCTCCATCCGCTCAAGGCAGCTGTCCACATCCAGCTCCGCCGCCGTTCGGTCTCCGGCGGCCAGCTCTGTGCAGAAGGCGGCGGCCGCCGCCAGCTTTTGCTGCTCGGCCTCCAGCCGTTGGCGCTGGCGTTCAGCAGCCTCAGCCAGCGGCAGGGTGCCGTTCAGCACGGTGCCGATCTCCTCAACCGGCATATCCAGTGTGCGCAGCATCCGGATCAGCTTCAGTGCGCGTACATCCGCCTGCGAATAGACGCGATACTCATTTTCGGGGTTGCGGGCGGGGGTCAGCAGCCCGGCCTGCTCATAATAGCGGATATTGCGGGCAGACACGCCCGATTGCTCCGCTGCCTGCTTGATGTTCATAACATCACGCTCCTTTCACCTTCACCTTACACCCTGCACCCACTGGAAGGTCAATACTTTTCGTAAAATAACCATATCATATTTCGTAAAATTGTGCTATACTGTTTTCATATATCAATACAAAAGAGGGAATTTATCATGTACAAACCCGGTGACGATAAGCTTGAGGTCCGTGAACTGCTGGTCAAGGCCTTTGCCAGCGCGTGGGAGGCCGGCGAAAAGGCCGTTGACCGCGACACCTACATCAATTCCAGCATCAATGTGATCGACTCTCTGCAGGTCGGCCCTGAGATGATCTACGGCGAGGAGGGCCAGGGCCTGCTGGACGATGAGCTCGACCATCTGCCCGATATGCTGCGCGCCGACGGCGCATGGGTCTACTACGCCGTGCCTGCGGAAAACTATTTTATCCTGACCTGGATGGAGGACGCCGAAAAGGCTGCTGCCAAGGTCAACTCGCTCAAGGACGAGGAGGACAGCCTGGCCTGCATCGTGGACCTGACGCAGGAGTGGACGCACACCGAGGCATAAACCGCAAAAACGCCGAGAGGGGAGGGAGAACCGCATGAGCCGCGATACGATACGCCTGCCGCGTGATGCTTACCGACTGCTGCAGACGCTGCGCGCCGCCGGGCACAGTGCCTATGTGGTGGGCGGCTGCGTGCGCGACAGCCTGCTGGGCCGTCTGCCCGGCGACTGGGACATCTGCACCTCCGCCCGGCCCGACCAGCTGCGGGCGATCTTCCATGACCAGCGGCTTATCCTGACCGGCGAAAAGCACGGCACAGTAGCGGTCATCCTGCACGGCAAGCCGTATGAGATCACGACCTACCGGCTGGACGGCAGCTACCGCGACCACCGCCACCCCGACAGCGTGCAGTTTGTGGACGACCTTGCCGCCGACCTTGCGCGGCGGGACTTCACCGTCAACGCCATGGCTTACGCCCCCGGCGAGGGGATCATCGACCTCTACGGCGGCCGCCGTGATCTGGCCGCCGGTATCGTGCGGTGTGTCGGCGCACCTGCCGACCGCTTTGCCGAGGACGCGCTGCGCATCCTGCGGGCCCTGCGGTTTACCGCAAAGCTCGGCTTTACGCTGGAGCCTGCTACCGCTGCCGCCGCGCTGGCGGCCCGCGACACCTTGCGCACTGTCAGCGCCGAGCGGCTCTACACCGAGCTGGACGGCCTGCTGCTGGCCCCCGGCGCCGGGAAAACACTTGCGCAGTACGGCGAGATTCTGGGCGGCGTGGTGCCGGAGATCCTGCCCTGCATCGGCTGCACCCAGCCGGGACGGTGGCACTGCTACGATGTGTGGCAGCATTCGGCCGCCGCTGTGGCAGCACTTGACCTGCGCGGGCAGGACACCCGCGGCGTGCGGGTGCTGTGCTGGGCTGCCTTTTTGCACGACATCGCCAAGCCGCAGTGCCGCACAGTCGGCCCCGACGGCGCGGCGCATTTCAAAGGGCACAACCAGCGGGGGGCGCAAACTGCCCGCACGATCCTGCGCCGCCTCAAGGCCCCCGCCTACCTTACGGACGGCGCGGTGGGGCTGATTGCCGTCCATGATGCCCCGCTGCCCGCCGACGATGCGGGCATCCTCAAGCTGCTGAACCGCAGCGGGGCGATCTTCCTGCGGCGGCTCTGTGTGCTGAAATACGCCGATCTGGACGCCCACGCCGCGACACCGGAGGTCGCGGCCCGCCGCGCCGAGGTTGAACGCTTTGCCTGCCGCATGGACGAGCTTGCCAAGACCGGCTGCTACACAATGCGTCAGCTGGCCGTCAATGGTGCCGACCTGATGGCTGCGGGCATCCCCGCCGGGCCCGGCGTCGGCGCAACACTGCAAACACTGCTTACCGCCGTTATGGAGGGCCGCCTGCCCAACGAGCGGGAGGCCCTGCTGGAGGCTGCAACCGTATGATATGGGGAGTTGGCATAGACCTGTGTGACGCAGACCGCATCGAGAAAAGCCTTGCAAAGCCGAGCTTTCTCGACCATGTGTTCGCACCGGCGGAGCAAGCCCTGCTCTCCGCCCTTGGCGAAAAGCACCGTGCCGAGACCGCAGCCGCCAATTTTGCGGCCAAGGAGGCCTTTTTGAAGGCTGTCGGCACCGGGCTGGGCGGCTTTGCCCTCTGCGATCTGGCCGTGCTGCGCCGGGAAAGCGGTGCACCCTATTTTGCGCTGACCGGCCCCGCCGCCGCATGGGCTGCCGAGCAGGGCGTGACCGTCCATCTCAGCCTGACCCATGAGCGCGGTCTGGCAAATGCGATTGTGATTTTGGAGAAAGTATAGGCGTTGTCTATTCTTTCACGGAGGTGACCTATGCCCGGTAAAACCGCGCGCAGCAGCAATCTGGAGCTGCTGCGCATCCTCTGCATGCTGCTCATCATCGGTGACCATCTGACCGGGCAGGGCGGCATTGCGGACTATACCACGCTGCCGTCTTCCTTCGCGTTCTGTCTGATCGGCTGCGGGTCGCGCATCGCCTGCAGCGTGTTCATCCTCATCGGCGGGTGGTTCCTGTGTGAACAGCAGTACAGGGCCCGCCGCCCGCTCTCGCTCTGGCTGTCGCTCTGGCTCTACACCGTGCCGGTGACGCTGCTCTGCCGTCTGGGTGGGCTGGATGTCTCCCTCGGCGCACTGCGCTGGGCGCTCTTTCCGGCGTCCACACGGCAGCTGTGGTTCATCTCGGATTATCTGCTGCTGCTGCTCTGTGTGCCGCTGCTGAACCGGCTGCTGCACGGGCTGCCGCGCGCAGCGCATCGCGGCGTGCTGGCGGTGCTGGCCGTGCCGCTGCTCGTCTACCCGACCCTCTTCGCGGAGAACGGCCTTACCGGCGATACCGCTTGGATGTTTTTGTATGAGTATCTGCTCATCGCCTATCTGCGCCGCTATCCGAACAACCGTCTGACGCGGCTTCTGCAGCGCCGCTACGCGGCGCTGCTCCTCGGGCTGGGGCTGCCGCTCGTCAACACCGCCGTGCGCGCGGTGCTTGAAATGCGCGGCCTGACCGATGGCAGGGTGTTCCGGTACATCGCCTACTACCGCACCGCACTGGGCGCACTGCCCAACCTGCTGGCCGCACTGGCGCTGTTTTATCTGTTTGAGGGGCTGTCCTTAGGCTCTGTCCGGTGGATCAACACCCTGTCCGGCACAACGCTCGGCGTCTACATCCTGCACCAGATCCCCGCGTTCCGGGGCTTCCTCTGGAACGGAATTCTGCAGGCGCAGGCGCACCACGGCTCGGTCGGCTACACGCTGTTCGCGGTGGCGGCTGTATTCCTCGGCTGCGCGGCGGTGGATGCTGCCCGCACCGCGCTTGTCATGCGCCCGCTCGAAAAAACAAAGCTGTTCCGCACCCTCTGTGAAAAAGGCGATGCACTCGCCGCAAAAATCACAGCCGATGATTAAAAAGACCTCCCTCTGCTTATACTTTCAGTAACAAGCAAAGGGAGGTCTTTTCTATGGAAGTACACCGCGGAGAGGTTTTTTACGCCGACCTGAGCCCTGTCGTGGGATCGGAGCAGGGGGGCATACGGCCGGTACTTATCATACAGAATGAGATCGGCAACCGGCACAGCCCCACCGTCATTGCAGCCGCCATCACAAGCCGTCAGGACAAAAACCGCCTGCCCACCCACATCAATGTGCGGGCCGACCGCTGCGGTCTGGCAAAGGACAGCATCATCCTGACCGAGCAGATCCGCACGCTAGACAAGCGCCGCCTGCGCGAGCGCGCCGGCTGCATCCCGCCCGATGACATGCGCCGCGTGGATGAAGCGCTGGGCGTCTCAATGGGGCTGGAAAGCGCAGATGTGCATCATGATGGGGGATATTTTTGAGCGGGCTGTTCTGCCGAATACGTCTTTCACGGCAGGAAGTTCGCCGCCACCGGTGCCAGAAGCGCGGTCATGATACCCGCCACGGCAATCGCCAGCCCGCTCATTGCGCCCTCGATCTCGCCCATCTGCAGGGCCTTGCTCGTACCGATGGCGTGGGCCGAGGTGCCCAGCGCCAGCCCCTTGGCCAGCGGGTCTGTAATATGGCAGATCCTGCACACCGTCTCGCCCAGCAGGCTGCCCACGATGCCGGTCAGGATGATGACCGCCCCGGCCAGCGCGGCTGTGCCGCCCAGCGTTTCGGCCACATCCATGCCGATGGCTGTCGTGACAGACTTGGGCAGAAAGCTCACCGCATGGGCGCGCTCAAGCCGCAGCACCCACGCCATGGCCAGCACGCTGCCCAGACTCGTCAGCACGCCCGCCGCGATCGATGCAAAGATGGCGGCCAGATTCTTCTCCAGCAGCTCCCACTTTTCATACAGGGGGATGGCCAGACTGACTGTGGCGGGCATCAACAGCCAGCTTACAGGCTGGGCGCTGGCCTTGTAATCGGCGTAGGGCACGCCGAAGCAGCTCAAAAACACGATGACGAAGATGCTGCCCATCAGCAGGGGATTGAACAGGGCCTTGCCCGTCTTGCGGTTGACCCAGACGCCAGCGGCATAGGCTGCCAGCGTGGCCAGCACGCCCCAGCTGCCGCACTGCTGCAAAAACTCAGCCATTTTTATGCTCCTTTCCGCCTGCGCATTTCTGCGCCACCATGCCGGTGACTGCCATGACCAGCGCCGTGACCGGCACGATGGCCAGCACGGCGGGCAGCAGCAGGTTGATAAGCTGGCTGCCCAGCTCCATAACGCCGGCCGCCGCCGGGACGAACAGCAGCGGGAAGATGCCGGTCAAAAACAACCCCGTCTCCCGCACCTGCTCCAGCCTGAGCAGCCCGGTTTTGAGCGCAGCGACCATCAGCAAAAGGCCGTACACACTGGCCGGAATCGGCAGCGGCAGCACCGCCGCCAGTACCTCGCCCGCCAGGCAGAACGCCGTGATGCGGGCAAACTGAAAAATATACTTCACGCAATAACCCTCTTTTACCCAAAATTCGTGTACCATCATACCACGCGCGTCAACATTCGGCAAGTTGTACATTGCATGAAAACCGTCCACATTTTCACACCGCAGTTGTAGGAAACAGCACTTGTAATTTGAAATAAGCTGTGGTATACTAACCGCAAACCAATGAATTTCACTCGAAAAGAGGTTTTGACCATGTCTTTACTGAAAAAACTGGCCGGTCTGGCCGTGGGTGCCGCTGCCTTGGGCGCTGCCGCTTATGTCCTGAAAAACCGTGAGCACGGCGAGGAGTATGAGCATATTGTGGGCCCGGAGGACGAGGTCGAGCCTGAGACCGAGTCCGCCGAGCCCGCCGACGAGGATGCGTCTGCTGTGGCTGAACCTGCCCCCGCTGCCGCACCTGAGGAACCTGCCGCCCCCGCCGAAACGGCACAGCCTGAGGAACCCGCGGAAGTGAAAGAGACCCCCGCCCCCAAGGCTGCCGACTTTGACGCCCCCAATGTGAACCCTGTAGAGCTGGGCCACATCGAGGCTCCCCGCACGGCGGACGGCAAGATCGACCCCACCCAGATCGTTGACCCCGCAGTGGCCGGTGACTGGGAGGAGCAGGGCTGCAAGGGCTGATATACCAAACGCACAAGGCGCATCTTTGTTTATGGCAAAGGTGCGCCTTTTTTGTGTTTGCTGCTGCGGGATCGCACCGCGGCGGGCAGGGGACTGCCCGCCCTACACAAGTGCCACGGCCGTAGGGCGGCCAGTCCTCTGGCCGCCGCACCGCAGCCGCAATTTCCGCGCACAAATGTCCGCGATTTTACTACAAAAGCGCTTTACAACTTTAGTGCAGTAAAGTATAATAGAATCTGTATCGGATCAGAGAGGTAGGAATGTTATGGAGATCGAACTCAAGAGCTTTACCCCCGCCGAGCAGGCGACCTTCCGTCTGCGCGCCCTGTATGAGCAGGCCGGCTACCGCAAATACCGCGCCTCCCGGTTTGAGGAATACGCGCTGTATCAGGAATATCAGCGCTTCCTGCCGGACTCACAGGTCATCACCTTCACCGATCTGGACGGCAAGCTGCGCGCCATCAAGCCCGATGTGACGCTGTCCATCGCCAAAACGGCGCAGCCCGCCGCCGGGGAGTGCAAGCGCTTTTATTATAATGAGGAGGTCTGCCGCCCCAGCCGGGAGAGCCACACCTTCCAGACCATCCACCAGATGGGGCTTGAGAGCATGGGCGCCGTAGACGCCGATGAGCAGGCCGCTGTTGTGCGGCTGGCGCTGCAAAGCCTTGCCGCGCTGGAAGTTCCCACCGTGCTGGAAATCAGCCACATGGGCTATCTGACCGCGCTGCTGGATGCGCTGGCGGTGCCCGCCGAGGCACGAGGCAAAATCCTTGATTACCTGCGTGCCAAAAACGCCCATGAGCTGCGCACCGCCGCGCTGGAGGCCGGGCTGGATGCGCCCGCTGCCGAGGCCCTGACCGGACTGCTGGCACTGCACGGCCCCATGGGCGCTACGCTGACCGCCGCACGCACCGCCTGCCGGTGCGAGGCCCAGCGCGCCGCCCTCGATGAGCTGCAGGCGCTGCAGAACGCCCTTGGCGAGGCCGGACGCGGCACCCAGCTGGATCTGAGCATGGCCGATGAGATGGAGTATTACAACGGCCTTGTCTTTACCGGCTATGTTGCGGGCATTCCCCGCGCTGTGCTGAAGGGCGGCCGCTACGATTACCTGATGCAGCGGTTCACGCCGGGAGCCAACGCCATCGGCTTTGCCATCTATCTGGACGAGCTGGAGCGCCTGGCCGCACCGCTGCCCCCCGTACAGCAGCAGAGCGGCGAAAAAATCTGGCTGAACATCGCCCTGCCGAAGGGCCGCCTTGGCGACAAGGCCTACAAGCTGCTGGCGGGCGCGGGCTACAGCGCCACCGAGGATTACAACGACACCCGCAGGCTGGTGGTGGAAAACCCCGATGCCTGCGTGCGGTATTTCCTCGTCAAGCCGAGTGATGTTGCTATTTATGTCGAGCATGGCGCAGCGGACATCGGCATTGTGGGCAAGGACATCCTGACCGAGTCGGGCGCGGATGTCTATGAGCTGCTGGATACCGGCATGGGCCGCTGCCGCATGTGCGTGGCCGGTCCAGCCACCTTTGCCGATGACGAAAGCCGCGCACTGCGGGTGGCCACAAAGTTCGTCAACATCGCCCGCAGCCACTATGCGCGCCGCGGCCGTGACATTGATATTATCAAGCTGAACGGCTCGATCGAGCTGGCCCCGATTCTGGGCCTGTCCGATGTGATCGTTGACATTGTGGAGACCGGCACGACCCTGAAGGAGAACGACCTGACCGTTATCGAGGAATTTATGCCGATCTCGGCCCGGTTCATCGCCAACAAGGCGAGCTATAAATTCAAATACGCCCAGCTGACCGAGCTGCTGAACAAGATGAAGGAGGCCCTTGCAAGATGATCCGTCTGTATGATTTTGATGAGGTACGCCCCGAGGAGATCCTCAACCGCGACATCCGCGCCGAAGCCGATGTGGAGGCCACCGTTGACGCCATCATCGCCGATGTGCGCGCCCGCGGCGATGCCGCCCTGATCGAATACGCCGCCAAATTCGACCATGCCGAATTGACCGATGTGCAGGTCAGTCAGGCCGAGATTGAGGAAGCCTTTGCCGAGCTGGAAAAGACTGATCCGGAGTTCATCACGACCCTGAAGATGGCCGCCGGGAATATCCGCCGCTTTCATGAGCAGCAGCTGCACAAAAATTTCGTTGTCAACGACACTCCCGGCATCGTGCTGGGGCAGAAGTACACCCCCATCCAGCGCGCCGGCGTCTATGTGCCGGGCGGCACCGCTGCCTACCCCTCGACCGTTTTGATGGATGTCATCCCGGCCAAGGTCGCGGGCGTCAGGCAGATCGTCATGACGACCCCCGCAGGGCGGGACGGCAAGGTAAACCCCGCTATTCTGGCAGCGGCGGTCATTGCGGGCATTGATTTGATTTTCAAGACGGGCGGCGCACAGGCCGTGGCAGCTCTTGCCTACGGCACTGAGAGTGTACCCGCCGTGGATAAGATCGTAGGCCCCGGCAACATCTATGTTGCCACAGCCAAGCGCAAGGTGTTCGGCAAGGTCGGCATTGATATGATCGCAGGACCGTCCGAAATTCTTGTTCTGGCGGACGGCAGCTGCAACCCCGCATGGGTGGCCGCCGACCTTCTGAGCCAGGCCGAGCATGACAAGCTGGCCAGCCCCGTGCTTGTCACCGACAGCTGGGATCTGGCCAAAGCCGTGCAGGCCGAGCTGGAGGTACAGATCCCGCAGCTGCCCCGCGCCGCCATTGCCCGCGCAAGCGTGGACACCAACGGCAAGATCATCGTGACCGATGACATGCGCAAGGCCATCGAGGCTGTGAATATCATCGCCCCCGAGCATCTGGAGATCTGCGTGGATGACCCGTTTGCCGTGCTGAACTCAGTGCAGAACGCCGGCAGCATCTTCCTTGGCAAGAATGTACCCGAGGCGCTGGGCGACTATTTTGCCGGCCCGAACCACACGCTGCCCACCAGCGGCACAGCGCGGTTTTCCAGCCCTCTGGGCGTGGACGATTTCGTCAAGAAGTCGAGCTTTATCTACTACACCCGCGAGGCTTTGAGCGAGGTGCAGGGACGCATCGCCGATTTTGCCGAGCACGAGGGCCTGCACGCCCACGCCAAGAGCGTTACGATACGGTTTGAGGAATGAGTTTACCGAAGCGGAAATCCAACCGTTTGCCTCAATTTGATTATGGCACAGTTGGCGCGTATTTTATCACGATTTGTTCCCGGGATAAAGCAAAAGTTTTCGGCCGTGTCGTAGGGGGCGGCGTCCTCGACGCCCCGCGCACGCTGCCGTCGCCGCACGGTAAAATTGTTATCGCGCAAATTGAAACCATGGAAAATTTTTACCCGGATTTGCAAATTGAAAAATTTGTGGTCATGCCAAATCATATCCATTTGATTATTGCAGTCACCCAAGGCCCGTCCGGGGCGTCGAGGACGCCGCCCCCTACAACCGTGCGTGCCAATCAATCCGTTCCGGCATTTGTTTCCACGCTCAAACGTATGACAAACCGTACAGCTGGCACGCAATTATGGCAGCGCGGATATTATGACCACATCATCCGTGACCAGCTCGACTACGACACCATCTGGCGCTACATCGACGAAAACCACGCCAAATGGCATCTTGACCGGTTTTATATTCCGGAGGGGGAGAAACACCCATGAGCCGTTATTTTACCAAAACCCTCGCGTTGCTGGAGCCGTATACCCCCGGCGAGCAACTCAAAATCGCTGATATTGTCAAGCTCAACGCCAATGAAAACCCCTATCCGCCCGCTCCCGGCGTGGCGGCGGCGGTGGCGGCGGCGGTGCCGGGGCTGCGGCTTTACTCTGACCTGCGCAACGCCGAACTGAACGCCGCGATTGCCCGGCACTGGGGCGTGCGCCCGGAGAATATCCTCTGCGGCAACGGCAGCGATGAAAACCTGCTGCTTGCGCTGCGGGCCTTCTGCGATGAGAACACACCGCTGGCCTTTGCCGATGTGACCTACAGCTTTTACACGGTGCTGTGTGAGCTTTTGCACATTCCGCAGCACATTCTCCCGCTGGAGGACGATCTGACCATCGACCTCAAAAAATACTGCGGTCTGCATGAAACGATCGTCATCGCCAACCCCAACGCCCCGACCAGCCTGCTGGCCCCGGTCGCGGCCATTGAGGAAGTGCTGAAAACAAACCCCGACAACATTGTCATTGTGGACGAAACCTATGTCGAGTTCGCGCCGGCCGGCTCGTCCTGCCTGCCGCTTTTGGACAAATATGACAACCTTGTCATCACCCACACCTTTTCCAAGACCCACAATCTCGCGGGTGCGCGGCTGGGCTTCTGCATCGCGCGACCGGAGCTGATTGCCGACATGAACCGCGTCAAGTTCAGCTACAGCCCTTACAACGTCAATTCGATGACCCAGGCCGCCGGCGTGGCCGCCATCTCTGACGAGGCTTATTTCGCCGATGTAACGGCGAAAGTCATCGCCGAGCGCACCCGCACAACGGCTGAGCTGCGCAGGCGCGGCTTCACGGTGTTCGACTCGTCCACAAACTTTCTGTTTGCCGCAACCGACCGGATGCCCTGCCGGGAGATTTTTGAAAAGCTCCGCGACCGCGGCATCCTGATCCGCCATTTCAACGCCCCGCGCATCTCCGGCTACCTGCGCATCACAATCGGCACCCCCGACCAGATGCAGCGGTTCCTCACAGCGCTGGATGAGATTTTAAAAGGGTAATGTATACAGAGGGGGAAGTATTATGATCGCAATCGTTGACTACGGCGTGGGGAATCTGTTCAGCCTTTCATCCAGCGTCAAAAGTCTGGGCGCGGAGGTCCGCGTGACCCGCGATGCGGCGGATCTGCGGGCGGCAGATCATATCCTGCTGCCCGGTGTCGGGGCCTTTGCTGATGCAATGGCCAAGCTGGAGGCCACCGGACTTGTACCTGTTTTGCGCGAAGAAACGCAAAAAAAGCCGCTGCTCGGCATCTGTCTGGGCATGCAGCTCCTGTTTGAAGAAAGCTATGAGTACGGCGCACACCGCGGCCTTGGGCTTATCCCCGGCGCGGTCTGCCCGCTGGCGGATGACCTGCGCGACCCTGCACTCAAGGTGCCCCACATCGGCTGGAACGCCCTGAACATTGTGTCCGGGCGCGAGGCCGACCCGCTGTTCAAGTATATCCAAAACGGCGAGTATGTCTATTATGTACACAGCTATTACACCAAAAACTGCGCTGCATCGACACTGGCGACCAGCGACTACAGCATCCCCGTGACCGGCGCGGTGCGGCAGGGGCTTGTGTACGGCACCCAGTTCCACCCCGAAAAGTCGGGGGACACCGGCCTGCGCCTGCTGAAGGCCTTTGCCGAGCTGTAACGACAAACGGAGGAGATCACGATGAAATTATACCCCGCCATTGATCTGCGCGGCGGTCAGGCCGTGCGGCTCTATCAGGGCGATTACGAAAAAATGACCGTCTACAACGCCGACCCCGTGGCGCAGGCGCAGGAATTTATTGACGCAGGTGCGAAATATCTGCATGTTGTAGATCTGGACGGCGCTAAGGACGATACCACCGCAAACCTGCAGACCATCGCCGCCATCGCCAAGCTCGGCGGCTTGAAGCTTGAGGTCGGCGGCGGCATCCGGGATGAGGCGCGCATCCGCCGCTATCTTGATTTGGGCGTGGACCGCTGCATCCTCGGCACGATCGCCGTCAGGGATTTCGCTTTTACCCGGGAAATGGCCCAAAAGTACGGCGCACAAATCGCAGTCGGCGTTGATATGCGGGACGGCCTTGTGGCTGTCAACGGCTGGAAGGAGGTCACCCCCGAGCCGGGTGTGGCATTCTGCCGCCGCTGCGCTGAGGCAGGCGTCAAGGCCATTATTGCCACCGATATTTCCCGGGACGGCACGCTGCAGGGGACAAATCTCGACCTGTATCGTGAGCTTTTGGCAATTCCCGGGCTGGAGGTCACCGCCAGCGGCGGCATTGCCGCCATGGCTGAGCTGACCGCGCTGCAGGCCATGCACTGCCACGCCGCCATTCTGGGCAAGTCCATCTACACCGGCGCCATTGATCTGGCAGAAGCCGTAAGGCTGTACGAGGAAAGATAACGGGGGAGGGAGCCGCATGATAACCAAGCGTATAATTCCTTGTCTGGATGTAAAAAACGGGCGTGTTGTCAAGGGTGTCAACTTTGCCGGGCTGCAGGATATGGCTGACCCGGTCGAGATGGCGCGGTACTACAACACCTCCGGTGCAGACGAGCTTGTTTTTTACGATATTACCGCCAGTGTTGAGGGGCGCGGACTCTTCACCGATATTCTGCGTGAGGTCGCAAGCCAGATCTTCATTCCGCTGACCGTCGGCGGCGGCATCAACACGCTGGACGATTTTGACCGGGTGCTGAAATGCGGTGCTGACAAGGTCAGCGTCAACTCCGGCGCCATCCGCAATCCGGGCCTGATCCCGGCTGCGGCCCAAAAATACGGCAACCAGTGTGTTGTGCTCTCCGCTGACATCAAGCGGGTGGACGGCAGATTCATGCTGTTCGCCAAGGGCGGGCGCGAGAACACCGGCATGGATGCCCTTGACTGGCTTGAACAGGGCGTCAAAAACGGCGCGGGGGAGCTGGTCGTAAACTCCATTGACACGGACGGCGTGAAAAACGGCTTTGACCTTGAGCTGCTCGATGCCGTGGCCGCCCGCTGCGCCGTGCCCATCATCGCCTCCGGCGGTGCCGGTAAACAGGAGGACTTTCTGGAGCTGTTCCGCAACCACCCGGCTGTGGATGCCGGGCTGGCCGCGTCCATCTTCCACACCAAGCAGGTAGAAATCAACGCTCTCAAGCGGTATCTGCGGGAAAACGGCGTAGAAATGCGGGTGTGATTCCTCCTTCGCCATGCAGCCACCCGGTAGGGGCCGCACATGTGCGGCCCGCAACATTCCCAAAAGCGTCCTCTTGCGGGAAAGCCGCTGGCCGGGCATGCCCGGCCCCTACAGCGTAACTATAGCAAACCTACACTTTACCTCTTGCCAAACCTCACAAAAAGAGGTACACTAAACTATATGACTTTAGGAGTGTCCCCCATGGAAATCACCGAAAATTCCAAGACCCTCAAATTTGATGCCAACGGCCTGATCCCCGCCATCGTGCAGGACCATTACACCAAGGAGGTCCTGACCCTTGCCTACATGAACGCCGAAACGCTGGCCCTGACGATTGCCGAGGGGCGCACCGTGTTCTGGTCCCGCAGCCGCCGCGAAATCTGGCGCAAGGGCGAGACCTCCGGCAATGTGCAGCGGGTCGTTTCCATCACCGCCGACTGCGACAAGGATGCGCTCGTCATTGATGTCATCAAGAGCGGCCCTGCCTGCCATACTGGCGCCGAGAGCTGCTTTTTCAACCCGGTGTATGTCTCCGATGAGCTGAAGCAGTTCACATGGCAGGGCTTGTACGCACTCATCGAGGGCCGCAAGACCAACCCGCAGGAGGGCAGCTATACGACCTATCTGTTCGACAAGGGGCTGGAAAAGATCCTTAAAAAGGTCGGTGAGGAATCCACTGAGGTCATTATCGCAGGCTCTAAGCGCGACAGGGAGGAGACCATCTACGAGATCAGCGACCTAGCCTACCATGTGATGGTGCTGATGATCGAGCTGGGCATTTCTGTGGAGGACATCACCAAAGAGCTGGAAAAACGACATGTAATCGACCATAAGGTCAAGCAGGAAAGGATGCAGTAACCATGGCAGGCGAATACCTGAAAAGCTCTGTGCACGTTCATTCCAAACTGTGCGATGGCAAAAACACCCCCGAGGAGGTCGCAGTCACGGCCTGGAAAGCCGGTCTGCAGACGCTGGGCTTCAGCGGCCACAGCCACACCCCCCACGACCTTGAATATTGCATGACCCAGAGCCGTACCGCCCTGTACAAGGCACAGATTGCCAAGCTCAAGGAGCGCTACGCAGGCAAAATGGATATTCTGTGCGGTCTGGAGTGGGACCTGTACAGCGATGATGACCCGACCCAGTACGACTACTGGATCGGCAGCACCCACTATGTCCGCGGCCCCAAGACCGGCAAGTATTATGAGATCGACTGGCGCGAGGAGGATCTGCGCGCCTGCATTGACGATGATTTTGACGGCGATGCGCTGGCCGTGGTCGAAGCTTACTTTGCCAATGTGGCCAAGGTTGCCGAGAAGAAGCCCACGATCTTGGGCCACTTCGACCTGATCAAGAAGATCAACGGTGACGGCAAGTTCTTTGATGAGAACGACCCCCGCTACACCGCCGCCGCCAACGCCGCGCTGATGACCGCCGCCCGCAACCGCTGCGTGCTGGAGGTCAACACCTCTGCGGTGTACCGCGGTTTCCGCAAGGATTTCTTCCCGTCTGATGCGATCCTGAAGGAGTGGCTGGTGCTCAGCGGCAATGTCGTCATCACCGCCGACGCCCACGATACCAAGGCGCTGACCTTTGGTTTTGAGGCTGTCGCCGCCAAGCTGAAGGAGCTGGGCTACGCCAAGGTCCAAGTGCTGGGCAAGGACGGCTTCACCCCCTGCGCACTGTAAAATGTGCTGTTATTTTTGCGCAAATAATTTTTAAAAGAAAATTGCCGGAAGGGGTTGACAACCCCTTCCGTTTTTTGTATAATAATACCTGCATTCTGGCGGCAGCCACTGTGGAGAGGTGTCCGAGTGGTTTATGGAACTGGTCTTGAAAACCAGCGATCCGCGCGAGCGGACCATGGGTTCGAATCCCATCCTCTCCGCCATTTTGTGATAACAAGTGAATATATAAACTCACTTTGACTTGTGGAGTAATACTCAAGAGGTCGAAGAGGCGCCCCTGCTAAGGGCGTAGGGTGGGAAACCGCCGCGAGAGTTCAAATCTCTCTTACTCCGCCAATGTAAAAACCGCGATACAACCTGCAAAGGTTGGTGTATCGCGGTTTTTCATTTGTCTGATAGCGTTAGATACTGTTGAATACTGTTAGATAATGCTTCGTAAATGGTTCGTAATCGGCCAAAAGTTCGTAAAAAGTTCGTAGTAATTTGCCCCAAAAATCACCGTAAAAGAGCGGCAGGCTGCCCACATTGAGCAGCCTGCCGCTTACTTATTTCCCATTGTTTTTCCCCTCGCTCTGGGTGCCGAAGTAGAACGCGATAACCATTGTCACGATTGTCATCACGGTATCAGGCTGCAAGCCCCCGCGCAGGGCCAGCACAGCAAAGACGGTCACAACGATTAGCGTCACGATGGTTTTCACCTTGATGAGCGCGGCCACGTTCTTCCAAAAATCCTGCATTAGATTCTCCCTCCATTTTCTTCATGCCGTTCCAAATCCTCAATGCGGTGGTTGGCAACGGACATTTTCTCCTCCAACACTGGAATCTTCTGGGCAAAATTGTTGTGCATCCGCACCTCGCGTGTCAGCTCCTCGATCTTCGTGTCTGTCACGGCCTGCGCAACCTCCAGCTGATGGGTAACCTTGTTGCTCAGGCTCTTGTTGCTGAAATAGTTGGTAATCATAACGCCCACAAGGCCCAGCCCGGCCGTGATGAGCGCGATTATAATCTGCTCCATGGCACCACCTCAGACCCATTCGCTTTTATACAGCCCGGCATTGGTCAGCCCGCGGCTCTGGCACACGGCAAAGACGGCGTCTGCATCGCCCTGCGAGACCGGCCCTACCGTTATCACCTGCAGCTTGCCGGTGCCGTTCTGGGCCGTCTGTGCGCCGCTGGCGGCCTGCTCGGGCAGCTGCGCCGCGTGCTCACCGGCGCGGTATGTAAACACCTGCCTGCTTGCTGTGGTAAAATGACTGTCCAGCCACACAAGCGGGTTGGTGCGCTTGCCGTTCAGGATAACCTCAAAATGCAGGTGTGCGCCGAACACGTTGCCGGTCACGCCGCTGTAGCCGATGATCTCGCCCTCTTTGACCCTCTGGCCGTACTTGACGCAATAGTTGGACAGGTGGGCGTACCGTGTCTGCAAGGTCTTGCTTTTGTAGTCAGCATGTCTGATACGCACCATGTTTCCATAGCTCTGCATACCCGTCCGCGTGTGTCCGTCCCAGTCCTGGGTCTGATCCACGGTGCCGTCCTCGGCGGCATAGACCGGGCGGATATACATGTTGTCAATCAGAGTGCGCAGGTCAACGGCCTGGTGCAAACTGCCGTCATTGTAATACCAACCTTGAGTCAGCACATGAATTTCCAGCGGCCAGTGCAGCAGGACCTCTCCATTAGATAGTCTCATCGTATCACCTCATCATTGTCCATCACAAGCGCCTCATACTCATCCAGCAGATCCCGCGCGGCCGGTATGGCCTCGCGGTAGTCCCACAGCACAAGCATCACCCGCGCCAGCAGATCTGCTTCCTCGCTCATTCTTCCACCGGCGGCGTGGGCCATTCCACCGCGTAGGGGAAGCCGGCCTGCTCGGGCACATCGCGCAGGGCCTGCCGGTAGACCTTCCAGTCGGCTTTCACCGTCTTTGCGTCCGTCAGCACCGTCCAGTCAGTGGCGTCAATCAACTTGTCCCGCTCTGCACGCACAGCGGCCGCAGCCGCATCGTAGTCGTGCTGCTTAACCAGCGCGGCCCACGCATCCGGGTTGGTGCTGATGCCGCCTGCGGGCAGCGCTGTGACCATCTCATAGGCCGTATACTGCCAGCCGTGCCGGGGCGTGTCCATAGCGGACACAGCCTCGCGGGTGACTTCCTGCTCATCCTCGTAAAGCCGGATGAGCGTTGCTCCACCGGGCAGCGGCTCGCACTCAAAGCGATTGCGCCGCTCTGCGCACTCAGTTTTAACCATGTGTAATCACTCTCCTTATGTTTTTGCAGCCTGCAATATCGGTCAGTTTTGTGGGGGCCTCGCTGCCCCCACGCCCCCCGCTTAGCCAGGGATAGAAAGGTCCGCCGAGCAGTCCCACCAGGCCAAGCCCGGGTCGTAGCTGAGGCCGACGAACCACGGACCGGCGTTGCCACCGTTGTTGGAGCGGCCGCCGCGCCGCACCATGCGGGCCCCGCTCTTGTTGACCCAGAAATAGTCCGCCAGATAGGTGGACGCGGACCCGCCCACAGATTTAGTGATCTGCAGCTGCGGCACGCGCTCATCTACCTGCAGGGCAGTTGCCCAGCCCTCACCGGGCAGCGCCAGCGTGTCCAGCTTGAGGTAGTCTGCCGCGCTCGACCACTGGTATTTAGTGGGGTCATCGCAATAGTAGACAACGCCGTCAATGAGCTTCCAGTCGCACTCAAACCGCCACTGGTTGCCATACAGGGGGTTCTCAACACCGTAGAACACAAAGCTGTGTTTGCCGTCCGTGTTGCTCACAGGGCTGCCGCAGGTGGAGATGACGCTGTTGGCCGTGCCGGTGCTCTGCATGATGCGCCAGATTTTGTGGTCGGTTGTCGTGGTCACAGGGTCGCCGGTGAAGCTGGCCTTCACATTGGCAGTGTCGCCCTCAATGGCCTCGATGGCCGTCACGATGCGCCGATTTGCTACGCTCTCGTTCTCACTGCCGGTGCCGATGGAGATGACCATACCAGGCTCCAGCGCACCCTTGGCAACGATAACGGCGGCCTCGGAGGTCAGCGCGCCGGTCACAGCGATGCCGGTGGCGTACAGGTCGGTGACGCCGCGCATCTTGCTCTGCACGTTCCGCGTGCCGTAGGCCACGATCATCAAGTAGGCCAGTACCTCAAAATCGGCGCTCGTGCCGATGCTGTAGGTGTCGCCCCAAAGCCGTGCCGCAGCCAAAAACTGCGAGATTGTCTTGTTGCCAGTACTGACAACGCCCGCAATGCTGTGCAGCTTGCCGTCCCCACCGATGCTGCCCGGGAAGGCGGGCAGGTAGCACTTCTGCTTGAGGGAGCCGTCCGCATTGCGGAACTTCCGCGGTGCGCAGAATCCCGGCATTGGCACAGCCGACACGCGCGGATTGACATCTAACATGCCGGAGACATAGAACAGCGGCACCTCAACCAGCACCTCACCGTTGGTACCATCCTCAATGTAGCCCGGCTGACCCTTGTAGGCGTTGACCGTGACCGTGCCGTCTGCGTTCAGCGTGCAGCAGCAGCGCCGCATGCCCGCCCAAGGATAGACGCCGTCAAAGTCATTCTGCCCGGCGCTGGTATCGGTGCCGGGGGTAAACACAAACTCCGCAGCTGCCCCCGTCCGCGTGCCCGCGCTGGTGCTGCCGGTGAAGTCTACACCGTAGAATGCAGCACCGACAGCCGAGGCCGCAGCCTTGGCAGATGCCGCCGCAGCATTCGCGCTCTGGTCTGCCTGCGTAGCACTGGCCTGTGCGGCGGCCTTGGCCGCGTTTGCCTCGGCCAGATTCGTGCCGGCGTTCGCCAGCAGCGTGCCGAACTCCTCACGCGTGCCGGTGTAGCCGTGCGCCTTGGCATCAGCGTAGGCGGTCACAGCGCCCAGATCGGTGGTAAAAACAGAACTATCAGCCATGGATTGTTACCTCCAAATTCGTGTCGTTGACAATAGCAAAATCAAGCGTGTCCTTCAGGTTGGTCGTGCGCGTGTACATCAGGTGACCCGTGTCGGGGTCAACACCCATCTGCATGTAGCCGTTGCTCAGCGCAGCCTGCCGCGCAAGCTCCACGCTAGCATCAACTTGCTGCTGCTTTTCGGTCACATCCGCTTGGCGCTCCTCGACATCGTCCTGGATCGTCTCCATCTGTGCCAGCTTGTCCGCCACGCCCTCCTCGATGACCTTGGTTGCCGCATCGCCCGCAGTCTTAGCCGCAGCAGCTGCATCATCGGCCGACTTTTTAGCCGCCGCCGCACTGGCGGCAGATGCCTCCTGTGCGCCCACGATGCTGGCCGCGCTGTCGGCCGCGTCAGCGGCAGAACCGGCAGCCTTCTCGGCTTCGCTCTCCGCGTTGCCCTGTGCAGTCAGTGCAGCCTTGGCCGCGTCAGCTGCAACCCCCGCAGCCGCGGCCGCATCTTCAGCCTTGTCGGTCGCGTTTTCGCTGGAGCCCGCAGCATCCTCTGCGCTCTTTTCAGCAGCAGCAGCGCTGGCAGCTGCACCGCCCGCCTCCTCGCCGGCCTTGATGGCGGCATCCTCAGCGGCCCGGTGCGCGTTTTCCGCGGCATCCTTGGCGGCCTGCGCCACCCGCACCGCGTTGTTGGAGTTCTCCAAGATCTGCTGCACCACATCCGGCGTAGGCGTACCGGGGTTGTCTCCGTCAATGCCAGAGTGATCCCGGATGGAGTAGGGGAGATCTACAGTTATGCGCTGCAGCCCATTAGCGAGGCCCAGAAATACGATCTTGCCGCGGCCTGCGTTGTCGGCCGTTGCCTCAGGCGGCACTTCCAAGATACCGTCCGCTCCGACTGTCTTTTTTGTCGCCGACCCGCCGGGTGCATGGAACACGGCCAAAGCCTCAAGGCCGCTCCACCCCTCTCCGAAGATGACGCGGACCTTTTCCGTGCCGTAGCTGTCCTTGGTTCCCAGCTCAATGCAAGGCGTGATCGAAAAGTTCCCCTCTACGACCACGTCATAGTTCATCAGTACAATGGTTTTTATGATGGCCACCTCCTCTTAGCTGCCATTTCCGCCAATGGGATACTCCACAATGATTGTGCCGGACTCTCTCGCAATGTGGACGCGTTGACCGGCAGAGAATGTCACTGCGGAATTGTAGGGATAATGTTTTTCCGCCGGAGTCGTATCACCGGGCAAGATCAGCGCGATCCCATCGCTGTATACGGCGCTCACTGTGGCAATGTTCCCGCTTTTAGTTGTCGTCTCCAGCGCTTTGCGCTGTTGGTAATTCTCAATCAATGCTGTAAAACACCTTCTTTGCCGTATGCGTCATCTGACCGCCCGGGACGCAGTCGAGCGTCCACTCCTGTTCTTCCAGCAGACCGATCCCGTCACGCATCATTAAAATGCTGTCGTTCAGCCGATGCGGCTGTTCTGCATCGCCGCAGGAAGTAAACGAATAGTTTGCAGCGCCCATCATACTCAGCAGCATTCTGTTTTTCGCGTGTGTTTCAAGTGCTTCCTGCGAGGCGATCCCCTCCACAGTCTCGACGCTTACGATCCTGCGCCCGCGGCGCATTATGCTCAGCGGACTGGTAGGGTTGACATTTTCCGCCACCGCCCGAAGCTCCTTTCCCAGATCGGCGCTGCTAACAATATCTACAAATACATTTGCAGCGTCAAATGTGTCCGCTTCAATGCTCATCGGTATGCGCAGCAATGTCGATTCGTCCGGCCCGTACCGGTGCGTGCGATTATTGATAGAGGCGGGCTCCCATGGTTCGGCCACAGCCACACCGTTTCCATCAAAGTAGATGTCTCGGTAGTTGATCTCTGCCAGCAGCGCCGCAACAACGGCGTACCGCGTTGTGCCGATTTCCCATTCATGGTCCGTCATCAGGACCTCGTCCGTGTCGATAATGCTTACCACATTGATGCCCGCAGCCAATAGCTGCTCTCTTATCGCCGTAGTGTAACGCGTACCGGCGTGGATCATAAGCGTGCGCTCCAACACGCTCAGGTTGCGCAGCGCATACCCCTGATCGTATCCAGTCAGCTCCTGCGTCTTGTGCCCGTACTCGTCAACACTCTCGGGGCATGTCGTAATGTTAAACAGCCCCAACGGCGTTCGGTTTGTGTTGTCTACACGGACCACGCTCAGCATATCTGTCAGCCAGTTTATATCCGCGTCCAACTCCGCGGTCAGAGTTACCGTGCTCTTCACCTCAGCGCTTCCGGTAAAGCGGATCTGCGGGGTACAGTCCGCGGGCACCTGCAGTACCCGGTAAGGTGCGCCGCTGCGCATGGCAATGAACTCATATCGGATCATACTTCACGGCCTCCTGCTGCGTCTCGGTAATGCTAAGGCTCAAAGGCGTGCAGCCGTGGTCACGGTTCTCCTGCAGATCTTTAAAGACGCCGATTGCCAAATGCCCTGCATGGTCCTTGTATACGACCACCTTGCCGGCGAGTCTGCGAAGTTTCTCAAGCCCATCCGTTGTTTTGAGTGCATACGCAATGGTGTGCGTAACTACCTGATTGCCGGCATCGTGCCAAACGGGGAGCTTTTTGCCCCAGTATTGCTGGTATGTGCCGCCCAGACTTGTGCTTTTTGCGTAATTCTGGTAGCTGGTCGCATACTTCAAAGCCAACCACTCATTGCCGTTCAACAGGCCGATGGCGGCATAGGGCACACTAGGCGCAGCCCTGACAGGTGCGCTGTCCGTGTAGTAGCCATCCTCGCCAAATACGCGCACAATATACTTGTGTTCCTGCGCACTGGTGCGGTCCATGTACTGCCCATCTTCACCTTTGGCTATCAGCACTCCATCGCGCAGGATGTAACCTGTGCCGCCATCCCAGCGCAGCTGCACTTCGCCCCAATGGCTTTCGGCCTGGCAGTTTACGGCACTGCCGGGCTGATTCTTGACTTTGACCTCGCATTCTGCCCACGGGGATACATCTCCATACGAGTTATAAATCCTCACAGAAAGTATGTGCGTCCCGTCTGCCAGCACTTCGTCCGACTGCCACTCTTTCCCTGTTCCATAGCGAACGCCAAGGCTCTCTCCGTCAACTGCGATCTCATACCCGTCCTGCTCTTTGGCCTGCCACCGCATTTTTGCCAGCGGCTTGTTGTCATAATAGGAGATGATGGGGGCCTTAGGTGCTCGCCGTATTGCAAAGATTGCCGCGCCGGAATAGCTGCCGAACGCTCCGTCCGTATTCTTTGTGCGCACGCGCCAGTAGATAACGCCGCTGCTAAACGTGCCTGCGGCCGCTTGATAGCTATTGTCCGCATTATTCGCACTGGCCAGCACTGTGTAAGATGCACCGCTATCCGCCGAATAACTCAGTTCCCAGCCTGTCTGCACCGTGCCGGTGACATTGGCATGCTGCCACACAAATGTGATGCCCTGCACAGCATCATCCATGTACTCGCCCGCGGGGCTCACCGCCACAGGCGTGCTCAGCGTGTCCAGCGTGGACACGCTGATCGTGTCGCTGGTTACCTTTGTACCCGTATTGGCAATCGCCACAACATACCAGTCCAGTGTTGTAGCGCCTTCGGCAAAGGTGTTTGCGGGCACATCTGCATACTGCTGCGAACCGGTCACAGCGACCTCATGCCAGTCGCTCTCATTGTTCGCCTTAAAGTGCAGTGTCGCACTCTGCTGCGTCACATCTCCGGGCCTGTCATCGCTGTCAACGCTGAACACCCAGCTAAAGCGGTTTGCAACTGCTCTGGGCGCGGACGCACCCGCCGCAGGCGTCGTTCCCTTTACGGAGACGGGCACCTCGACATTGGTGCATTGCACCCAGCTTGAAGTGTGTGTGGTTCCAACGCTGCTCTTGGCGACAACGCGCCACTGGTAGCTCCCTATGGGCAATGTGCCGCAATTCACACTCACATGGGTTGTGCCATCGCTGACGCTTGCAAAATCTGCCGGGTCAGCCATGTTGTCAGTCCGGTACTGCAAAACAGCGGATCCCTGCTGCAATGCACCGCTGATCGCGCCGCTGGCAATGTTGCCGGTGAACGCCCAGCTGAATACTGCGTCAAAGCCATAGTATGTCTTGCTGGTAGGGCGCAGGTCATCGACCTTGGCGGTCGGGTCTGACAGCGACAGGGAATAGGTGGCGCTTTCCGCCACAGTTCCGGATCCGTATGCCCCCACCTGCACGCGCCATCGAATACCGCTGCCGCTTGACCATGCGGTAGTATCCAGGTCGAAGGATGTCGCACCATTGCTAAGTGTATAGGTCTGGCTGTTTCCGCCGTCCTGATCGGTGATGATGATCTTGCAGGTCGAGTTCCTGCGCTCAAAATCATCCTCGGCGTCTGTAGTCCACTGCAGTCGATACTTTGTGTACCGTGCGATGGTGCCGCTGGTTAGCGTCTGGCCTGTTGGTGTAACAACGCCTTGATAACTGACGCAATTCATATATGCGTCACTGCGGCTGGATCCGATGTTGTTGTAACCATTTTCCGCCTTTACAAAAACACCGTAGGCTAAAACATTCTTTTTCCGCGTCTGGCTAAAAGAATCGAATGCAAACCAACAATCTCCGTGTGGAAAATTGCTTTGCTCGCACACGCTGCTCGTGTCTGAATAATAGGTTGTGCCTGCACTGTTTCCAAGCGCATATCCTATAAGTTTAACCTTACGGTTGGCATCACCATAGGCAGGGATGCGGACCTGCATGCCGCCTATATAGCGGTTTGTACTCCCCATCCCGGTATTGAATAACCACGAGCAATGATACGCCTGATAGTTAGCCAAAGGGTTTGTGCTGCCAGCTTTATAGCTTCTTGTGCTCCAGCTGTGCGATTTCATGTCAATGCCCCCTGTCTCATGCTCATGGCTTCATTTTTGGCGATACTTACAATATCGTTGAACTCTTTCACATTCTTGGCATCAATGGTGATGCTCCCGATATTGATAGCATAGCCGCCCAGCATGCCGCGTGTCTGGCTGCTGTTGTAGATGCGTTCTCCGCCCCGCAATGCCACAAGCTCCGGCCCGTTCTCACCCACAACAGCCAGTCCGCCGCGCGCGCTGCGCGTGCCGGTGGCATACTGCGGCACCTTGCTGTTGGCTGCGCGCATTGTCCCCGTTGTAGCCGAGGATATGCCGCTCATGGCGCTGTTGATTTCGTTTCCTTTGCCTATCAGGACAGCGATAACAGCCACCAGCGCCGTGACGGCCGCTACGATAGCCAGGATTTTAATGTACAGCAGATCCATATGGCTCATAGCGCTGCCGACCATGCTTTTCACGGTTCCAACCGGCCCCTGTAAGTCTTGAATGGCCTTCGCCACAAGCAGCACTACTGTGGCGATGCTGGTAATAGAGATAACTGCAGTCAGCACCGGCGTTGGGATAGCGTTCAGGGCCTCGGCAAATGCTGTAATGATGGGCAGCAGTGCCTCCGCAAAGCTGCGTTTTACGGCATCTCCTTGCTTGTCCAGCTTCCGCATCGCATCATCCAGCTCACCAAAACTCTGCAGCGTTTCATTATCGACAACGTAGCCTACCTCGTGCGCCTGCTCCGCAAGCTCTTTCAGTCTGCCGCTGCCGGCCTCGATCAGCGGGTTCAGATCCGTTGCCGACCTGCCAAAGATATCCATCGCCAGCGCATCCCGCTCGGTCTCGTTTTTCATCTTGCCCAAGGCGTCAATGGTTTTCAAAAACACCTCATAGTTATCCTTGAGCTTCCCGCTGCTATCCGACACTGTTACATGCAGTTTTTTAAATGCCTCTGCTGCGGAGCCTGTCCCGGTAGCCGCCGTCTGCATATTGTTGGTCAGCTTCACCAGACTGCCGCGCAGCGTGTCCGTGCTGACATCCACAAGCTCACTGGCGTACTCAAACTCCTGCAGCTGGTCTGTGGTCAGGCTCGTCTGCGTAGACAGCGTCAGCAGATCATCTGCTGTCTTGCTCATGTCCATCGTGGAGCTTGCCAGCGCTCCCGCCAGGCCACCGACCACGGTCACCGCAGCTGCACCGCTGGCCGAGAAGCCGTCCAGCTTGTCAACCGCGGTCTGCAAGCCGGGCGGCAGACTGATTCCCAGCGCATTGGCTAGGCCGTTGACCACATCCGCCAGACTGGCGGTGGTCTTGTTGGTTCGCTCCTGCTGGTCGCTCAGTTCCTTCAGGAGGTTTTCCTGCTTGGCAACCTCTGTCTGGGCGCTGATCAGGCTTGCCCGCCACTGCATGGTCGTTTTACTGGCCTCACCCTCACGCCGAGCGCTGTTTTCGTAGGCCTGCTGCAGCACCTGCACTTTATCCCGGTAGCTCTGCAAGGTCTGCTGTGCGGCCTCGTACCGCTGCTTTAAGGCGGCCTGCCGGTCGTCCATTTCGCGGGTCTGTTCGGTCACAAGCTGCATCTGCTGCTTATTTACCTTCAAGCCCGCGTTTACTTCGCTCAGTGCCGCCTTGAATTGCTGGTCATTTTCCACGACCAGGCTGACACCTGCTTTAGGCATCGCCATCTGCAAGCCCCCTTTCCTGTGTCAGTTCAATACCATTCATGGCGCAGTATTCTGTAAACTGTGCAAGCAGTTCATCCAGGCTCAAAAACCGCGTTTCCCGCCGGGTATAGCCCAGCAGCCCCACCGCGATGTATTGCAGCCTGGGGAAATTTATGATTCGGTCGCCGTCAAAGTGCCGCTCGGGGACATCGTCAACCCAGATTCGCTCAGCATCGTCTTCATCGCCTGCAGCGCCTGACGGCCTGACCCGTTTTTTCCGTAAAACTCCATAAAGGCCTCTTCAACACTTGCGGTCAAACCGCCTTGCAGATCGGAGAACGAAATGAGTTTTTTAACAACCCCAAGGCTCGGAGCCTCGTTATCTCGGTGATGTTCTTCGTTGTCAAGCTCAACGCCCTCGCGGATCAGCAGCCAAATGATATACGCTGCCTCTTCCGGGTCGTTCAGCTTTGCCACGATGGTGCTCAAGTCAGAGTAGTGCTCCTGAAGCTCCTTAACGTTCTGCAGGTCGAACAGTGCCGGGTACTTGCGGCCTCGCAACGTAATTTCCGCCATAACCTCACCCCTTGATGTTCAAGAATGTTTTCAGTGCAGCCAGGGCCTCTTCGTATCCATCAAACTCCTGCTTTTTCACAAAATTCCCTTCACTGTTGCACTCCGCAGATCCTGCCAGCTTGGTCGTGCTGTAACTTGTGCTCTTGGAGGCAGTGCTGAGATTATCGTCCACGGGGTCAAAGCTCGCACGGTAATAGCCCACCAGGCGATACGCAAGCTTGCGGTCAGGCTTTTTCAGCTTGCCAAGCGCGGCAACACGCACAAGGGCAGGCGTATCGCCCTCTTTGCGCTCAAGCGTCTTTGTGCTCTCATCATAGTGGTGACCGCACAGTTCCGCCTCATCTGCCAGACTCAGATAGCTGCGATCAATGCTCAGCTTCGCGCTGGGCGCGCCTGCATCGCGCTGCTCGCGGCGGTCGCCGGCCCACAGCTCGCTGATGTCGCTGTCGTTTTCGCCGGCGTAGCTCACAACAGCGCGCGTGATCTTGCCATCGCCGAGGGTTTCCGTCTCAGACCCATCCGCGCTGGTCACTACAGTAATAGGGCAATAGCCATAGTAGGGAAGTCCGATATAAGCCATTATTATGCCTCTCTTTCATTCCAGTCACATCCATCATCGGCCTCTGCCTCAACGTATGCAACAAAGTGTTTTGTGTCGTTATCGTAGCCGTACTCGGTCGAGCCGATAATAAACCCGGCATCTCTGAAAGCACAGCGCATTTTTCTGGCGCAGGGCTGCGGCAGATCTCTCGTATACCAAGCCGCGCGCACCTGCAAGTGTTGCTGCTCATCCAAATCTCCGGCGTATATTTCCGGCGCATTGTCCAAGACGCTCAGCACCACATAGCTGTCCGGCAGCGGATCCTCCTCATTTTTAACAAATGAGACATTGCTGCACACGGTTTCCAGTGCGGCCAAGGCCGCATCAATCATGGTCATAGCTTACCTCTCTGCCGCAAAACATCCTGCATCACAGTGCTAACAGCATCCTCGCAGCTGTTTGCGGCGCGGTTCAAAAACGGCTGCGCGGGCTCTTTGGCGGTGCCGTACTCTAGGGCCACAGCTTTCTGCATCTGTGCAACCTTGTTTGGGTAGTTGGGGCTGGATCCGTGCCCGCTATCGTAGCCGCTAAAGCTCACATCCAACCCGTAGCCGCCTCTTTTACGCTTTTTAGGTTTCCCGGCACGGACGCTGTCAGACAAATGCTTGTTAGCGCGGCTGCTTTTGTGTTTTCCAACCTGCTGTTTCAGCGCATCCACCGCAATGGGGGCTGCACTTTTCAACATTTCGGGCGCAATGGAGTCTAAATCGGCGAGCTTTGTCAGCTGCTCCGTGACTTCATCGCTCCACACAAGGTCCATCCTCACAGCGCCTCTCCTTTTGGTTGGGCCAGATCGCTGCATGTCAATTCGACCTTGTCGCCAGTCAGATAGGCACGCTGGACGCTATACCTTTTGCCGTTCCACTCCACGACTCGCTCACCGTCATACTCATCGGCATGCAGGATAAACACCGCACTCAGCGAAGTTCCAGCGCTTTCCGCAGCGAAAAACTCGCCCCATTTAACAGATTTTTGTTCTCCCAAAACGGTGCGCACGGTGATGTAGTTGTGTGTAATCACGCCCTGCTCTTTCTTGGGCTCATCTTTCAGTAGGGCGATCTGTTCCATCCAGTACATAGTAGCTCCTAAAAAATGTACCGCCGGGGCATAGGCGCTCCGGCGGTACATCACAAAACTAAAGCGTCTGGCCCCAGTCCGTGTAGCCGGTCGCCGTCCTAAGCTGTGCCTTTTGCTCATCATAGGACGCCTTTAGTTTGTCGTAATCATCGCCCGGCCAGAAATTTGTCCGGCAGTAAGTGATAACCGCGCGGCGGATCAACGGATCCTGTGTGTCCACGTTGGACACGCCCGCGGCCCTTAAATCGGCAAGGGCCGCGTCAACCAGGTCGCTCAGTTCCTGTGCCATGTCTTCCGTCATGTTCGGGCGGCGCATCGCGTGTTTGACGCGGTAGAGCAGATCGTTGTCTGCCATAGGTCACAGCCTCCGATCAAGCGCTGGCCGGGATAGTCAGCGCAACGAAGCCGCCGGGGACGACCACATCCGCACCCATCTCCACATCACCGCGGATCGTGGACAGCAGCTTGTCAAAAGCGAAGTCATCGGAGACGGCAATTTCGTAGTCACTGAACAGATCCAGCTTGAGGCAGCGCGGCACGCCGTAGAACATGGTGGGCTGTGCCTTGGCGGTCTGGGCCGTACCGGCACAGGCGGCCAGGTTCTTATTGAGGCAGTAGCGCACGCTCAGGCCGCCCTCCTTGATGATGCCGGTGTTGGGATTGGCAGAATCCGGGGTGATCTCGTAGACGGCCTTTTTCTCGTTTGTGCCGCGCACATCGCCAAACGCAACCAGGTCTTTCTTGTTCAGGAACAGAACGGCCTCGCCCTCAACGGCCTCATCGCCGCCGTAGTTCAGCGTCAGATTGCGCAGGGTTTTCTCGTTGATAACGCCCTTCTTGGCGCTGTCCAGCGTGGCGTCAATGGTGTCCACGAGCTTGCTGGCTTTCAGCGCGTCGGTCACAATGACGGACGCTTTCTTGCGCAAGCTGAGCAGCGCCTGAGCGCGGCACTTGGCGAAGTAGTTCACCGGGGTCAGCTTCTTGGCCTGCTTGCTGATCTGGCACAGAACCGCCTCCGACTTGGACGTGATGTCGATGTAGTCGTAAGTAGCCTCTTTGGTGGTGGCAGCAGCACCCTCGGTCTGATCGGCAGCGGCATCGGCATCCTGCTTGACGTAGGGGATGCGGTCGGTGGACATACCGGCGCAATCATCGACCCAGACCATATCAATGATGCTGGAGACGCCAACGCCAACGCGGTCCTGAATTTCGGTGTTGACCTCGGTGGGGGTCGCCAGCTTGCCGCCGCTCACCAACACGGCGCGGGTCTCCTCAACCCCCAGCACGGCGCGGCGGTTCTCTTTGAACTGCTGGGCGCGGGTCTGGGCATCGGTGTGGGCGGTGGGGTTGTCCTGGAGCGCACCGGCACCGTCCGCAACCTTGGCGGCAATACCGAGGCGGCGCTGCTCGGTCTCATACTGCGCGATGCGCTGGCTGATCTCATCGGCCTCGGCCTCCAGGGCGTCCAGGTCGGCACCCTCGGCGTTGACCTCGGTGCGGATTTCAGCGGCGCGGGTGCGCAGCTCTGCAATAGTCATTTCACTGGTTTTCTTTTTCATGGTTACACTCCCAAAAGTTTCAGTTTGATCTTTGTTGCGGTATCCGCCCTTTGCAGTCTCTCCGCTTTAATCCTCTCGATCTCTCCGTCAAGGAATTTTCGGGCGCTGATCGATGTAGCATCGTTGGCCGGTAGGCTCACGGCGCTCACATCGTACAGTTTCTTGATCTTGGTGATCGTGCGGTTCACGGTCACGGTGTTGTTTTCCAAATCGCGGGTGGTCTCACGCTTATCCTCGGCCACGGTAAAGCCAAACGACATCTTATCGGTGTAGCCGCCCTTGATTTCGGCAAACAGCTGCCGCCCGATTTCGGTGCCGCCCAGATCGGCGGTCACTTTCAACCCGGCGCTGTCAGCGGCCAGGGCCAGCGTGCCGTTTTTGGTGCGGGCAAAGACGCGGCCCTCATGGTCGTACTGCATGATGACGTCATCCATGTCGCAGTCATCAAAAGCGTGCGGGTCGATCTGCTCCATGATGCGGTAGCAGGTACCGCTGTCGCCCCTGTACTCATACAGCAAATAGGGCTGGTTGAACGTACAGGCGTAGCCCTCCACTTCCTGCTTGGAGTCCGGCGCGGCGGGGTCAGCGGTTCGGACCTCCAGCCGCATGGCGCGGTATTCCCGGCCATTGTTCAACTTTTTCAACAATTTCTCATTACTTTCCACTGGTTAGGTCGTCTCCTTTCTTTGTCACGCTGCCATCGCTGCCCAGCAGGTAATACTCGCCGCGTATCGTGTACGCTTGCCCCTGGCCGTTCGGCAGGGGCGGCAAGTTCCAAATTTCGCGGATTTCATCGCGGTTCATAATGCCGCGATCCGCCATCTGGGCCGATACGTTCAGTTTTTCGGTGTTGCTCATGTATTGCAGCCGGTTGGCTGTCGCTATCAGCAGCGTGCCGCCCGCGCGTTCGCGCTCAGTAAACAGCATTTTTGTGGCGACCTCGCTGAACTGGATGGAAAACGGCTCAATCTTGCCCTCATAGAACGCGCTCCATTTGTCGCCGTAGGCGCGGTTTTGCAGCACGTCCTCGTTGGTGCCGAAGTAGTTGAACACATTGGTGTTGATGCGCTCCATCTCATCAGCGGCCACAACATAGGGCTTGGCCTCCAGCTGCTTGATGTCCGTGTAGGTGTTAGGGAACAGCAGAATGCCGCCGCCCTCGCCTTGCAGGTTTTCCCGGCTGAATCGCTTACGCTCTTTTTTCAAATCCTCATCGCTGGAGAAGTTGTTCATCTTGGCTGCAAAGCGAAATGTCGCACCGTTTTTGACGGCCTCGGCAATGCCTTGGTTTTGCAGGTTTACCAGATCCATCGTGGGCGTCAGCGCGTGGTTGTTCTCGCCGAAAATATCGCTCTTGTACTGGAATTTTGTCATAATGCCGCACCGCGCCATTTCAATGGCGGCGGTCTGGCCGCTGCGGAATGTGTAGCGCAGCCAGGGCGCGGCCCCATACTGCACGATCTCGCAACTGGACGGCAGCACGGGGAACATGCCGACTGTCTCACCAAACTCATTGATAACCGGCACAATAAAGGCGGTGTTTTGCACTTCCAGAATTGTGCAAAGCCTGTACAGGAATTGTCCCCAGGTCTGCCACTCATTCGGCCCCTGCCGGAGACGAGTCTGCAATTTCGGATTTGCCGGTCCCTGCACGGTGACGCTCAACTTGCTGGCGTGGGTGGCCGTGGCGTGGATCGCGGCGCGCACGATCTCGCTCTCATACAACTCACCACCCCAAGTCAAAAAGCTGGGCGTGTAGCCGTCCAGCGTCGTCCAGAATCCAGACGCGAGGCTCTTGGCGGCTATCTTCCCGAAAATTGATTGAAACAGTCCCATGCTCATCACCTCGCGTTCTTTAACTGTCCGCCGATCTCGGCGCACCATTTCTGCCGCACCGTCATCCCATCCATAAGCGCGGCACAGCCATCAATGTGGTCGGCGGCGCTCATTTTCACAAGTTTGCACCTGCCGCTGTCGTTCTCGACTTTCAGCGCCGTGTTCAGCAGATGCACTTTTAACAGGTCGTTGTCCCCGATGTTGATAGTTCCGTCTTTCAGCAACCCCTCAACTTCTCGGATCACCGGCGTCAAGTTGAACCCCTGGAATACATCATCCATGTGAAATCCGTATTGCTTCATATCCTGTACAAGATACTGGGCCGTGTATCGGTCATATCCGACCTGCAAAGGATAGATTTTGTACTGCTCTATCAGCGCCCTAAACCAGTTGTAGCAATCGTGATAGTCAACAAAGTTATCACCGCTCAGCGTTAGGATGCCGCGCTGTACATACGCCGCATAGGGTAATCCGTCCCGCTCGGTAGCCTCTTGCAGCTTCTCGGCGGGGAGGAAGAAGTGCGCCAGCACGTTCAGCCGGGCGTCTTTCTCAATAATCGCCACGCAGGCGGTCAAGTCGGTTGTGCGGCTCAAGTCGATACCGCCAACGCAATAGCAATTTTTGAAGTTGGCCGGGTCGATGTGCGCACCGCAGGCGCGCTCCACAACATCGGAGGCCAGCCATGCAAGGCTGGAATTTTGCTTGATGTTACAGTATTTTGTTAAAAACTCGGCCCGCTTAGACAGGCTACCCTCGGCAATGGCGATCTCTTCCAGCAGGTAGCTGACGCTGATACTCACGCCCAGATTGGGGTTGGCTTTCGCAAGCTCGTTGATATCGTTCCACTTGGCCGGGTCATCGATCATGTAGAGAAACGGTGCAAGGCGCGTCTCTTTGGAATCACCCAGCAAAAAGCGGGTGGCACGCTTTATCAGTTCATCATAGATGCCCTCGTTCACATAGCCTGCCGTGCTGATCGCCAGCAGCATGGGCTGTGTGCGCGCGCCAAAACTCGATTTGATGACCTCGTAAAATTTCAGCCCGGCATCACCGGGCCAGCTGGCGACCTCATCGGCCACGCAGAGGCTGACGTTGAGGCCATCCGACTTTTTAGCGGAAAACGCCAGCGGCTTGGCGCTCGTGTTGCTGTTGGCAATGTAGATGTCCGTGCGCCGTTTCTTGCTCAGTTGGCCCAGTTCGGGGTCTTTGCTGAGCATCTGATAATAGGCGTCGTAGCACAGGCCCGCCTGCTCCAGCTTAGGCGCGGCAAAGTAGATGCGCCCGCCGTACTCACCATCCAAAAAACTGCAATAGGCTGCAATGGCAGCGGCCAGCAGCGTCTTGCCGTTTTTTCGGGCGATGATGACAACGACCTCGCGGAATTGACGGCGATCTGTGTCATCCATCACACCGAACAGCACCGACAAAAGCGCTTTTTGCCATAGCTCCAGCACAATCAGCTGGGGAGCCAGCGCGCCCTCATGGTGCCGGCAGAAATTCTCCACAAAGCGGATCGCTTTCTGCGCCTTCTTAGAATCAAAATGAAACAGCCCTTTTTCCAGACCGTCCACCACATACTTGTACCAGACCTTGACCCAGCGGCCCACGATGATGGTGCCGTCCGTGATTTTCTGGTAATATTCGTAGATGTAGTTATTCACGGGCCAGCTGCTCCAGTCTGCTCTCACGCTTTTCCGGGGGCAGCAGCTTGCCCAGGCGCTCGGTCACGGTGTTGTAGTTCTTGATGAGGCTGTTGTAGGCTTGCAGATCGGCGCTGGCTTTTTTGCCGTACTGGTTCGCGCCGTTCATGTACTCCTCGCTGCACCCGTCGGCGTTAATGGATTTTTGCAGATCGTCGAGCGTGATTTTCATAAATGCCGCGTTCTGGATCAGCGGCTCCACAATCGCCATCTGATTTTTAGGCAGCTCGGCGTAGTGCGCCATGATCCTGTTGTACTCCTCTTGAATCAGCGTAGTTTTTGCTTTTCTCCCCACAACAACACCCCCTTTACACTCTTTTCAGTGCTTTTCCGAACCTTGGGGCCCGGTCTACCGCACCTCCGCTCGTTTTTTCGACCGGGGGGAGGTCACCACCTCGACGTCACTCGCCCCGCCGGGTCCACACGGTATCTACGCCGCGCGCCGTGGCGCTTTGCGTGACAGTCACGGCACAGCAGCCTCAGGTTGGACCATGACAGCGAGACCGCCGGATCGTTAATGTTGTCCGGCGTCAACTCTGTCATGTGGTGGACTATCTCACCGGGGCGATACAGCCCCTTAGCCAGACAATCCTCACACAATCCGCCCACGCTGGCGGCGTATCCGGCACGGCACTGCTGCCATGCACGGCCCTTGTAGAATCCTCTTGCAAACTCTTTCATGTTTCCCTGTGTCCACATTGGACACGCTGGCCCGCCGGGCCTTAGATTGTTTCATAGATGCCCTTGGCCGGACTTGGACCGGCACGCATCAGGCTCTTGCCATTGAGCTACAAGGGCATAAAAATAGCCCGGCATCTCAACCGGGCAGGGGACTTATACACAGCGACGCGGCAGACAACCGCGCAGTCCCCATGCTGCCAGGAGCGTCACTATGGACAGCAACACAAAAGCCGCAAGGCGGTTTCCCGTTCCTTACGGCTTTTGATGATAGTATTATAACATGGATTTTTGGCTTTTTAATGCAAATCTTCTGCGCCTGGCAGAGCTGGTGGCAGAACAATCGGCACACCACCAAAAGAGGCGGTCAAGTTCGCAATGATTAAAGAAATCCTGGACAAGGCACCCTGCTGCTCACAAAGATAGTATGGTAAATCTTTACATATTTCTCCTCTGAGATTCTCAGGTGAAATATTACTTAAAGCATTTTCTTCGGATAATTCGTGATCAACATAATAAGATACAACGATAGAAAACAGTGTCTCCGGTTCAAACTTAATTGTACGTGTCAGCTTGACGCGTAATTTTTGAGGCAATACATCCCAAGAAATCTGGTCCGAATAGTTTAACTGTGCACCTGGCAGCGCCTTTCCAGACTCAGATGGAACCTCGTTCAGTTCGACCTTTTGAAGTCTTGTTGTGAACTGACCGGTTAGTTTCTCTTTGACCATCACAATGCCCTCCCGATGTTTACGGTGGTTGTTTTTACGGTGTTTCCAAGGGACGATTTCCAAGCATTACTTACTGGTCCAAGAACATCGACGTTTTCTGGGTGGCCGCAAGATTCTGCTTGAACATTGCAGCCGCCCAAATTAGCAGAGACAATAATTGCAGCAGTTTTCAGGGCTTTATCAACGATATCTTCCTGTTCAACAGCTCTTTTGAGAGCACGTTCAACATAAGCGTTTAAAGTAATCCCATTTGCCTGTGCGCAAAGAGCAGCCTCACGGTGCAATTCTTCAGAAACACGGATATTAAAAGTTCCGCTATATGCCTTTTGAGGTTCTTTTCCGATTTCCTTGCAAAAGTCAAGGTAATCATCAACGGCCTTATGGAATTCTTCTTCTACCTCTTTTGCAGTTTCAGAATAAAAATTGACCAAATCATCAATTCCGAGAATTTTTCCATAAATGATTTGGTCTTCTGGGTCATACGCTGGCCTTGCGTAATACCCTTTGTAACGCAAAACGCCGTTTCCCATAGCAGATTCTCCTTTTTTAGTTACATTATGAAAGGCAAGAAATATCAGGCAATGTGTCCGTGGCTTTTCAGAAATTCAACGACATCTCTTACCGCACCACGCACCATTTGGTCGCCAGGGTGTGGCTTATGCAACCTGATCAAGGCACCAGTTTTAGGGTTATAGAATTTAACACGCGATCCAGATGTGGCTCCTTCGTTGCTTTCCACATAGCCAAAGTATGCCATAATCTTTTTCACATCCGAATAGCGAAAATCTGCGGGGGTAGGAGTGGAACACAGCTTCACTATTAGATTTTCTACTTTACTCATAAGCCGGTGCAATCGCCCTTTACATAATATATTTGCAACTGAATTTTAGTTACAAATATATTATACTGCGATTTAAACGAATGTCAATGAAAATTTTATGGCAAAAGGCCAAAATATTTCGCTACGCACCGTATAAACGCCCCATGCCATTCGGCAAGCTTCCGTTCAGACCAGTGCATTTTCAACGATGCACCTGCTAATGTATATGCCTTCGTTTTATCCCAGAAAACCAGCCTGACCACCTGCAGCCGTTCCTCACCGTTTGGCAAGGCGCGGGTCTCCTCAACGGCTTTTTGCACAGCTTCCAATTCCCGGCGGTTGATCTCCGGTAGTTCCCGCAGGGCGGCATCGGCTACAGGATCATTGGTCTGGCCGTGGGCCCCAGGCATCCCGGTCAGGTTTGGGGACATCTTTGTGCGGCGCAGTTCTTCCTGCCGGGCACACAGTTCCGGGTAGCGGCGAATCATGCCTTTTACATAAGGCCACCAGTCGTATCGTGGGCTACTCAATCGTCCTCACCTCCACGCTTATACTCCATGTCAATGCCGACCACCGCATCAACCCGCAGCGCCATCGTCCGCACATCGGACGGCAGGCCGCGCTTGCTCTGGTTGTACATGCACTTCACTTCTTCTCACTCCTCTTGATGTCCTCGGCAATGTAGCCCACAATACCCTCATCGGTGGTGTACCAGCACTTGTACCATTCCGGCGCATTGATGTCTCCGTCCTGGCCTGCGCGCTCGCCGTTCGGCCCGAGGCGCACTGCAAAGCACTCGCTGTATGGGAAGCCATTCACATGGCCGGTATAGCGCGCCAGATCGTCCACGGCAACGATAAGGCGGCCGCCGTCTGCCATTTCGCGCTCACGGATCGTCAGACCCAAGTCCTTCAGCCGTGTCACAAGGGGCCAGTTGTCGAACGCCTCCAGTTCCTGCCAGGCCAGCGCCTGACACTTTTCGGCCTCCTCCTGCCGGGCACGCTCCTGATCACGCTTGCCCTTCACCTCGGCCTTGTACGCCGCCAGATCGTCCTTGTTGATGTACAGACGCTTAGCGGCATCGAAGAAGTCCCGAGGACACAGCAGGCTCTCTGCCAACACTTCATCGGTATCGGCAGGATCACGCATCTGCACCCGGGCTCTGCGGCTATCGACAGGCACAATGCGCAGCAGCGCATCCGTCTCGCCCTCAAGCATATCCAGCGTCACCGGCTCCATCTTGCGGACATCCAGCCCGTGGTCAGCGTAGTTCCATTCGCCCTTGCGAACATAGTCGAGATTCTTCAGCTGGTCGGCCAGGCCGCACTCGACCAGATACTTGATGGCCGCCCGCCGGGCCATATCGGTGATGGGCGGCATACTGGCGTACCTGTTTTTGGCGTACTCTACCTGCTGCACCTTGTACAGCTTGCTGCACTCATAAGCTCTGGTCATCGTGATCTCGCCCTTTTCCAGCATTTCCACAACCTCGGCTGTGCAATTGTTGAGAATCGCGTTGAATCTTCCCAGTGTGCCGGTGCCGTCTCCGGTGATGCGGCTCATCTCATCACGGATGCGTCCGTCCAGATTGCCTGCTGCCTTTTTGCGCTCAAGGGCCTGCTTGAGGGCACGGTACTGGCGCAGCCGCTCGCCGTCCGTCAACTCGCGCGCCGTGGCGTTGGAGGTTATCAGCGCGATGAGGTCATCATCCTCGCCCTGACTCTGGCGGATAACGCAGGGCAGGACCTCAAACCCGGCCACGCCCTCGGCAGTCAGTGCCCGGCAGGCCGTCCAGCGGCGGTGCCCCGCGATCAGCATGTACCTGCCGCCCTTGGCGGGCAGCACCTCCAGCGGGCTGCGCAGGCCCCGCTCGGCGATGTCCGCCTTGAGCATCGACACATCCCCGATCTCGTAGATGCTGTTCTCCGGGTTCGGCTCAATGTCTGCCGCCGGCAGCATGACGACCTGCATTTTCTGACCCGCCGGGGCGTTGGCTTTTGTGTTGCCGAGAATGTCGTTGATAGAAAATCCCTTGCTCATCGCTCAGCCCTCCTTGTGCGTGTCCATCTTGGACACGGCCTCATCGACCTCATCTGCCAGGCATCCGTAGTCCAGCGCTGCCGAGCAGTCCGGCTTGTACACCCGCAGCGGCTCGTGCGCGCTCTTGGCCTCGCTGACCTTGACCGTGTAGCGGATAACGGTGTGCAGCATCTCAATGCCCGCCTCGTTGAGCTGGTGAACGACCTCGCCCGCGTACCGTGTGCGGCGGTACTTTGTCATCAGCGCGCCCATCACCTTGAGGTGCGGGTTGTAGTACACCTGCACCTGTTCGATCTGGTCGATGATCTCCCGCATGCCATCGCAGGCCCACTCATCGCAGTCTACTGGGATGATGACCCAGTCCGCAGCCGTCAGCGCGTTGATGCTGCCCATGTCCAGATCCGGCGGGCAGTCCATCAGACAGTAGTCGTAGCTATCGTCCAAGGTTTCCAGTGCATCCCGCAGATAATACTGCCGCGGTCCGCTGTCCATCAGGATCGTGCGGTTCGCCTTGAGCATCCGCATGTCGCAGGGGAGAAGGGCAACCGCCGGGATCGCCGTCTCCACAATGGCGTCCCTCACCATGGCCACGCCCAGCAGCACAGACGCCACGCAGGGCCTGTCGTAGCCGGCCACGCCAAAGAACTTGCTCGTGTTGCCCTGTTTGTCCAGATCGACCACCAGAACGCTCTTGCTCTTGGCGGCCAGCTCGGCGGCGAGGTTGCAGGCGGTGACGCTTTTGCCAACGCCGCCCTTGAGGTTGATAATTGCAATGCTGATCATAGTAATCCTCCTGTTTTTTTACCGCGGCCAGCTGATCTGGTCTGCGGGCTCGTATTCTTCCTTGGGCGCTGGCTGCCATTGGTGGTATTGGGGCTGCCATTCCATGGAGACAACGCCCGTGGGGCCTTCTCGGTTTTTCGCGTACATGATCGCCGTGGCGGTGCTGGCCTCCTCGCCGTGCAGTTCCCGGCTATCCTCGGGCTTGCGGTTCTCCACAAAGATCGCGCTGTTGGCGTCCTGCTCGATCGTGCCGGAGCCGCGCAGATCCTCCAGATTGCAGAAGCGACCCTCGTTGCCCTTGACGCCGCTGCGGCTGATCTGGCACAGCTCCACGATGACGATGTTCATCCGCATGGCTGCCACCTTGAGCCGCCGGGTGATCTCGCTGATGCGCTGGTACTCGGTCTGGCGCGGGTCGGTGGGGCTTAACAGTCCGATGTGGTCAATAAAGGCGATGTCCGGCTTGTGCTGGATCAGCTTTGCCTCCAGCCCATCAATCGTCAGGTTGCTGTCGGCGTCCAGCATCATGTTGTGGTGGCGGCGCAGGATGCCCGCCGTGTTGTCGATGATCTCCCGCTCACGCGGTGTCAGGGTCTTGTTGGTCAGCTTGCCGCTGTCGATGCGGCTGACCTTGGAGAGGATGCGGTCCATCAGCGCCTCTGCCGTCTCCTCCAGCGTCAGGTAGTAGACGCGGTACTTTTTGCTCAGCCGGCTCGCCAGATTGATGCTGAAATCCGTCTTGCCGCAGCCGGGCCGCCCGGCCACCACGCAGGTGCGGCCGCGGTGGAATACACCGTACCGGTCAAGCTCCGGCCAACCCAGCTTCAGGCTGGTGTCCGGCTCATCCAGCTGGGCCAGTGCCGTTTCCAGCACGGCATCAAACTCCCGCGCGGTGGTGTCGGCCTGCGTGGTGCTGATGGCATCCTGCATCGCCAGCGTGCGGCGCAGCTGGCGGCAGATGCCGTCACTGTCCATCGCATCTTTAGTCAGGCACTTCGTCAGGTCTGCCTGCAGCAGCTCGTACCGGTAATCCTCCAGAATCTGCGCGGCATAACTGCCGATGTTGGTGACGCTGGGGCAGGTCTCGGCCATCTGCATGACAGCAACTTTCATATCATCCGCCGGGCGTCCGTTGGCCGCTGTGTTAATGACCGTGATGACATCCACTGGGCTGCCGCTGTAGATTAACTGCTGGATCGCCGCGAAAATGTCGCGACAGACGCCATCCTCAAACATAGCCGGGACCATTCTTGTGACGTAATTCCGCGCGCCGTCCGGGTTCATCAGCGCCGCGCCAAGAAACGCGCGTTGCGTTGTCTGCTGGCGGGTCAGGTTTGCTTGTTGCATCGTTCAGCCTCACAAAAAATCAGTGATGTCGGTGTCCGGCCCGATCTCACGCGGGCGGTCTGCCGTGTTGGCGGGGCGCTGGGCTGGGGCTTTATCCACAAAATCATCTTTCAGGGGGAAAAGCCCCTCCCACCCTCGGAGAATGCTCTGCTCCAGCACGGCCGCCATGTACCCGCTGCGGTCACGCACGCCCGCCTCATCGGCCAGCTGGATGAGCTTGCTGCAGGCCAGCTTGGCGGCGTTGGCCGTCAGGGGGTGCTTGCCGGCCGCCCGGCTCTCAGCAAAGGAGAGCAGCGCAGCGGTCAGCCGCGCGTCCCCGGGGAAGGCCTCCTGCAGAATATCCGCAGCAGTCTCCCTCGCGCGTGCGCCCGCACGCGTATTGTTCTCTCTTGTATTGTTATTCTTGTATTGTTCTCCCCGACATTTTTGTCGGGGGGTAGGCGACATTTTTGTCGGGGTGGGTGCGACATTTTTGTCGCCCGCCGACACTGGGTGTCGCTCACCGACATTTTTGTCGGGGAGATTTTCGGCGCGGAGGTCAGCCACGCCGCCGACCAGCGGTGAAATGTACCTCTGATTAGCTGCGCCGTCCCGGGCGTAGCTAACGGCCACATAGCCCAGCTCCTGCAGGTGCTTCACCCAGCGCTGGACTGTGCGCTCCGTTGTGTCGTACAGCGGGCAGAAGTAGGCGTTGCTCGCGTAGCAGTAGCCCGTCTTGTCGGCCAGAGAGGTGATCTCTGCGTAAAAAATCTTTTCGGCGGGCTTCAGCCGCCGATCATACCGCACCGAGGCGGGGAGAATGGCGAAAAATCCAGGATTGTCCATAGGTTCTGCCTTTCTAAAAATGGCTGACCTTAACACAGGGGTGCGCCGCGCTCTTTTCGGCGCATCCCTGCAAGGTCATTTTTCAATTTTTCAACGTTTAAAAGGGGAGGTCGCCCTCATCCTCGATCATGGCGAAGTCGTCACCCGGCCCCTGATTGTAGGCTGGTGCCGAACCGGTGACGCGGGGCTGACCCGCCGGGGCAGGGGAGCCCTGGGCGGCGTTGTCCGCCTTGCTGCCGCAGAAGTTGATGTTGTTGGCCACAACCTCCAGCACGGTGCGGTTGGTGCCGTCCTTGGCCGTGTAGGTGCGGCTCTGCAGCCGCCCGTCCACCGCTACCATCTGTCCCTTAGTGAGCCATTTATAGGCGAACTCGGCAGCGCGCTCCCATGCAATGACGGGAATCCAGTCCGCCACGCTCTTGCCGTTGGCGTCCTTGCGCCCGCGGTCACAGGCCAGGGTGAACGTCGCCACCTGCTTGCCCGTGTTGGTCTGCCGCAGCTCCGGGTCTCGGGCCAGGCGGCCCTGCAATGCACAGATATTCAGCATCAGATCATCACCACCACACTGCCGCGCTCCACCAGATCGGCCAGCTGTTCGCCCAGATAGGCGGCGATGTTGCGCTTTGCTTCAAGCTTCCACGCACCGCCGTCAGCCTCGTACAGTGCCGGGCGGCCATCTTTGTCGAGGCGCAGCAAGAAGTCGCTGGCGGGCTGCTCGACCTCAAGGAAAGTGCGGTAGGGCTGCAGGTGGACGATGGGCTGCACCGTCTGCTGCTCCTTCAGCACCGCGCCGGTGCGGACACTGACCTCTTGGCTGATCCCGTTGTCCACACTGGACACGCCCTGATTGACGTCAATGCGGCTCAGCAGCGCCAGCAGGTAGTCCCGGTCCTCGGTGACGGCGTACAGGCTCTGCAGTTCGATAACGGCGTGTTCCTGGCTCATGTATTGGTTGACAGAAATGCTCGGCACATCGCTCACGGCCTCATACAGCGGCAGGCGGCTGAACTCTGCATATTCTTTATGCGTGTATGTAGTGTCCACCATGACCCGCCGGGCGCTGTCCACACGCACATACAGCCGGGGAGAGTGGTCGATGCCCTCGGTGCGGATCAGCTTGACCAGCGCCTCCAGCGTATCCACCGAGTACCGCGCCGGGAGTTCAACCTCCGGCTTGACTTCGACCAGATCGGCGGAGCAGAACTGATGCCCGCTGCGCATTTCCAGTGTGAAGGGGGTCGCCAGCTCCACAATGCGGTCAATAGCGTCTTTCAAAAAGCTGTTTTCCATTGTTTTGTCCTTTCTGTATGTTAATACCCGGCACGGCCCACGCGGGCCATGGCGGGCATCGGTGTTTCATCGCCGTCCATGTCCACCTGTCCGGGGACCTGGGGCGTCATCTCGGCCAGCAGCAGGCTGCCGTCTCGCGCCTTGGTAATGCACAGGGACGTGCGCACCGGCTGGATCGGCGCGAGGGTGGTCTTTGCCTGCGCATCCATGCCGATCTGCTGGCGGTAATCATCCGGTGCAAAGGTCAGCGTGATGGTGATTTTGCGCTTGGCGGTCGCCGCGGTGTTAGGGTCCATGATGTTCGCCACGACCCGCTCAACCTCATAGTCTGTGATCTCGGCAATGGCGCCCATCGCCATCTCCAGCACGCTCTTTTTGTTTACGATTTGGGGCATTACTCATCACCTCCAACTTTTACGCCCTCGCCCTGATAATGCCGCTTCATCAAGATATAAGCGGCCTTCTCGGCCTCAAGGTCGTCAGGGTGTTCTCTGCGCATCCTCTCGATCAGTTCATCGCGCCAGAAATGCAGAGCCGCGCACAAAAAAGGGATATCCGGGCCAGACAGTCCCGCCTCGCCGTTCAGCGCCGTGAGGACGACATCCAGCGCCTCTTCTTGGACGGCTTCAATCTGTTTGGGGCTTACTTCTCCGCCCAGAACTTGCGTCTTAATAATGTTATCGATGCTTTGCAGCCTGGGTTTATGCCATACATTCATCGTCTGCATCCTCCTAAAAACTAAATTTCTTCCCCAAACACCTTGGCAAAACTGCCGGGGCCGTGGAGTTCATCAAAAGCAAATTGTGCTGCCTGTTCCAACACCCGCCGGGCGGCGGAGTCAAAATGGACGCCCAGGTGCGGCTCATTGTGATGGTTGTGGCACAGCCAGACCTTGAGGCCGTACCGCTCAGACAACTCGCGCCGTCCGCGCCCGAATAGGATGTGATGCTCCTCCAGGCCGCGCGTGGTGCGCAGATTGTAGCGCTTGCGGCACAGGTAGCACTCTTTATCGCTTTGCAGTATGCTTTTTGCCACGACGCTCCTCCAGTCCGTTGACGGCATCCACCGCCTGGCGCACATCACCAACAGGCAGCTCCACCGTCGTCCAGCGGCAGCCGCACATCATGCAGACGCGGCGGCGGTATATCCGCCGGGTCCCCTTGGCTCGGGTGTCGATGACGCGCACCTGGCTGCTGTTGCACTTAATGCAATCCATCGGCACGCCTCCAGTCCCGGTACTGCTGGGTGGTCTCGGCGTCGTCTACGCCCGCCTCGGCCAGCCGGTCAAAGATGCGTTCAAGGAAGTCGTGCATCTGCTGCCGGTCAAAGTTGCTGCTGCCCAGCCCGATGCGGACCATGCAGTAGCCGTTATCCAGCTGTTCCACCTCTTGCACAACGCGGTAGGCATTGCGTAGGGCGGACAGGGACTTGACCGGCACGCGCCAGGTCTCGACCTCTGCGCCGAACTCGGTCAGCAGGTCAAGGTAGCACTGTTCGGCAGTCACCCCGCCGGGCGTGTCGCCGCTCAATGCAAGCGCCAGCCGGTTCAACAGCGCCCACATCAGGCGGTTCTGGTCCAGCGTGCGCTTGTTTTTCACCGGGCGGATATCCACCTCAACGCACAAAGGCTGGCCCCGCGCACGGCGTTCCAGCTCGGCGTGCAGCCGCTGCGCTTCCAGCAGATAGGCGTTGTCTACCGTCAGGTTTTCCAGCCCACCGCCGCCGGGCGACTTGTCCGGCATGTACCAGGCGGCCACATGGGCGATCAGCTGGCTTGCCATGTGATCACGCTCCCATCGCGCTTGCGCACCCGCAGCGAGGCCACGCTGCCGTCACCGTTGTAAGTGATGTCGTCCAAAGTGAGGGCATCGTCCAGAACGTAGCGCTCAATGATGTTGGTGCCGGGCTTGCCCTGGGGGACGATGTGGACCTTGCTGGCCGGGATGCGCAGCGGCGGCAGATTCAGCACCCCCGCGCCGATGCTCCAGGCGGCAGCAGCGGCCAAAAAGCTGCCGTCTGCCTCGTTGGTGGGCGCGTCGCTGCTCACGCGGTAGGTGCTGGGGCAGGGGGCGTCCTTTGTGACGTCGGCCAGGGCCACGGCGCAGTACAGATACCGCCCACAAACGTAGTGCCGTACACTGTAGCCAGCCAGCCCGCCGGGCATACGCTCACAGCACTCCTCCAGATGGGCGCGCACGGCGTTGACATCCGGCCACAGCTTGATGCGCACGCCCTCGGCGTCCACCTCCAGGATGCTGAGCATGACCTCGTCAGCTGTCAGCAGGGCGAGGTTTTTGGGGGTCTCATTCTTCTCCATGTTTATCCTCCGTTTCCGGGCCGATGTAGGCACCGGCCTCATTATAATTGCCAGGATCTGAGTAGGGTGTGCCCCAACCGCACATCGCGCCATTGTACATAGCGGCGGCTTGGGCACGGCTAACACCAGCAGCGGTGTTCAGTTCGTCTATACATGTCTGGCTGTTCATGCCAAACAGGGCACGCTCCCCGCGCACGATACGAACCACGGCACCGGTGTAGGGGCTTTTGGCGTAGGCGTAGGCGGGCAGCCCCGCCTCATCATAGGTCATTTTCATGGGCTTGGTCTCCTTTTTCGGTTTTGGCCGCTTGCGTGGTATACCGGCGGCAAGCGCCGGGTGTTTCTTCTTCCAGTTGCATACTCTGCACCGGATTGCCTCCGGCGTCACGGTCTGGGTGTAGCCCATCATCCTGCACACGCTGCTGATCGGCGCGCCGCCGTAGTAGCACAGGATGCTTTCCAGCATCACCTCCGGCGGCACAGGGTTGTAGATGCGCTCAACAGACGGGCCGCAGGATCGCTTATTCTGAGGATGCGCCGCGCGGAAAGCGTCAAGACTGGCATAGCCCAGACTTTCCAGCAGGGTGCCCTCATCCACACACAGGCACTCGGCGCAGATTCTCAGCTGGCGGCGGGCGTTGGTGCAGTTCCTAAGCCTTGATTGCACCCAGTTCAGATCCTCCGTTGTCATCAGCAGATCTGCCTCGCCAACGCGGTGGCCGGGATGCGCTTGTCGCGCCCGGCCCCGATCCATCCCTCAAAATTGCGGCATACCTTGCGCGCGGCGTAGGGGTCTGTGCCGTAAACGATGTGTGCGGCTTCGGGCACTGTCACCAGCTCGCCCGCAGCCTCATGCCGGATGCGCTCCAGCGCATCACGGTAGCCTTGCTTTTCGCGTGCCATGCTTAACCTCCTTTGTTTCCACCGCTGTTTTCGTGCCAAAATACCGCCTGCACCAGACTTAATATTTGTGCACCAAACGCGGCACCCATAAAAAAGCTGAACCAGTCCAATGCACCACCCCCTTTACGTGTCCAAGGTGGACACATTACTATTGTTTGAGTAGATAATCTATCGAGCAATCGAATAGCGTCGCCATTTTTTCAAGCGCACTCTGCGGGATGCTTCCATGCGCCATCCAATTATAAATCGTTTTCCTTGTTACCCCCAGCGCATTCGCGAGGTCTGCTATCGTCATGCCTTTTCTGCTACGTTCAGCATTGATATTTGGATAAGGCATCAAATTCACCCCCTATAAGACTTTTCTTGTGTAATACCCGTATTGGGTATCTGTATATTATAATATACTCATTTTGAGTAATTGTAAAGTAAAAAAGTGCCCGAAATGGGTATTCACTATTTGTGCATATTGCCCATTTCGGGTATTTTCAATTGACTATTTACTCAAAATGTGTATCATAGTTATAAGGGAAGGAGGCAACGTCATGAATAGACTGCAAGCGTTGCGTACCGAAAAAGGCATAAATATGAAAGAGGCCGCCCAGGCGCTGAGTATGCCGTACACAACGTATGTCAATTACGAAAAAGGTACTCGAGAACCGAGTTCGGAGGTCCTAATCAAATTAGCCAAGTTTTATGATACAAGTATCGATTATCTGGTCGGGAAGGTCGAACGCGTCGCACCCATCCCCGCCGGGTTCCAGCCGCTGCCGAAGCGGGACCGCATCCCGCGTGTGGGGCAGATCGCCTGCGGCACACCCATCCTCGCGGAGGAGAATGTCGAGGCCTACGATGAAGTCCCCAGCGATTGGCATGCCGACTTCACGCTGCTATGCCAGGGCGACAGCATGGAGCCAAAAATCAAAGACGGCGATGTCGTAGCCATTCACAGCCAGCCGATGGTCGAGAACGGCGAGGTCGCTGCCGTCCTGATCGATGGCGAGGCCACCCTCAAGCGCGTGTTTTTGTTCGATGATCATATCGAGCTGCGCGCCGAAAACCCCACATTCCCGACTATCCTGCGCATCGGCGAGGATATGAACACTATCACCATCGAAGGCAAAGCCGTTGGCCTCTGCCGCAAACTGTAAAAAGGTATCGGATATGAGTAAGCAAAAGTTGACCGTAAGTGACTGCCATTTTTATGGGATTGTTTTTTCTGTCTTAGGGGTTGCTTTAATCGGTATATCTATCGCATTATTTACGCTGAGCTTCTTTGCCGGGGTCTTTCTCTTCCTGTTTGGTGTCTTCCTGCTGTTTTTTTCATCCGCAATGCGCAGCAAAGAGAAAGAACTAAAGTGCCAAAAGGCTCAGGCCGAAGAAAGTGCAAAGAAGCAGGCTGCTGCAGAAAAAGCGCGCTCCGATATGAAATTGCGTCAACAAGAATACGCCGAGCAGCGCCGTAAGCAGGTAGAGCAAGCATCCGCTGCGTTTGCCGCGATACCCCGCGCAGCAGTTGAACAGCTTCCTGCCGCCCCTGATGACGGCAGTGAAGCACTTGAATGTAAGCATACAAGCCTGACATCCCGCAGTAACCTGGATGAATTTGTTGTCATTGATACTGAGACAACGGGCTTGAACAAAAGCCGTGACAAAATTGTTGAACTTGCAGCCGTACGCTTTAAAAACGGCAAGGCTACGGAAATCTTTGAAACGCTGGTGAACCCCGGAAAAGCCATTCCCGCAGATGTTTCCGCCATTAACCATATCACAGATGATATGGTTGCCGATTGTCCCACTATTGAGCAGATCATGCCCGCGTTTGACCGCTTTGTTGGTGCCAGCGCTGTGGTCGGCCATAATCTTGATTTTGACTTGGGATTCATCCTAGCCGCAGGAAGCCGCATTGACCATATAAAGCGCAAATACTATTGCACGTATGAGCAGGCCAAGCGGATGCTTAAAAAGCCGCGGCGAAAATGGGACGCAGAGCTTCAGACCTATATGGAAGATTTCGATAGTGATTGGGATGTAGAGAATCACAAGCTCGGGACTTTATGCACTTACTATGGTATCGTAGTTCCCGACCAGCATCGTGCCGCTGCCGATGCCTACGTCACCGGCCAACTTCTGTTGCACTTGGCCGAAACAAGGAAAAGCAAATAAAAAACGCCCACAGTGCGCCAACACCGTGAGCGTATAGATCAGCGTGTCCGGAGTGGACACAATACCGACCCAGCAGGGGAAGAGGCCACCCTCAAGCGCGTATATTATGACGGCAGCACCATCACATTAGTCCCCGCCAACAGTGCCTACCGGCCAAAGATGTACAGTGGGCCTGCGCTTGATGACATCCAAATCGAAGGGTTTGTCACAGGCTACACCCATTGGTTTTAGGCAAGGCCGTCGGCTTCTGCCGGGGGCTGTAAAAAAATAGCCCTGCACTACTGGACATAGTGCAGGGGAGTGGACTTTAATTCATGAAGTGACCCCGCAATGGTGGGGCGGAAAGGTTTTTTATGAATGAAAACGTGAGCTTGTCAACGTATGAAGAATATTGCTCTTTTGAGCAACAATATATGCAGCCCCAAAAAGTCCCTGCTGGATGTTCTTTTTGGATGATCAGAAGTAAGCGTGGTGTTTTCTATGATGAATATATAAAATGTGGTTATATTGCTATCGGATGGAATGCCCTTTTGAAACAAGATTTTTCAACAGACACGGAAGACCAGAAAAAGAACAAAATTGCCATCGCATATCCATCTGAGCAAAGGCCGACTGGGTGCGTAAACAAGTGTGACCGTTTCATAAACGAAATGAAACGAGGAGATATAGCAGTTGTTGTCGGAAATGGACGGGTTTCATTCTGCATAGTAGGTGACTATTATGAGGAACATATTGAAAACGCTGTTTTAAGAGAGTTAGAAGCTAACGCGCAAATGGAAGCTTCTAATTACAAGGATTACGACATTCCGTGTCCCTACCAGAAGAGAAGGTATATTCGTTGCATTCGAGAAGTTGCTGAAGACAATATCACTCCAATTTTAGGTAAGGCTATTTCAAATCGACATAGCCTGTCTAATCTCGATGAATATTCTACCGCTGTTCTGTCCGAATGTTTTGATTTGTTCGAATATCAGGGAAATACCTACTGGGTTTTTCGTGTTACAACAAAAGATCGTATCAGCGCAAAGGCATTAAGTCGTTTTTTCTTCTATACAACTGAAACCCTGTCAGGGGAAACCGATTTCAATATCTCTACCAAAACCAACCTTAACTCGCCCGGAGCAATTCAGTTTTGTATCGATACCGTTAATTTTGTAGAAAGTCATCCCCTTGGGATTTTATTGTTAGCCTCCTGTGTGTGCGGTGGTGACATCGATGCCTTTGGCGTAAAGATTTCTGTGCCAAGCGTCCGAAGCATCATTAAGGCCTTACGTGATGCACCACATAATAAACAGATGCGTGATTATGAAGAACAACAGGCTGCCGCAAATATAGAAAAAACAAAGGCCGAAACCGCCAAACTAAAAGCAGAAGCCTCTAAGCTGAACGCCGATGTTAATTATCAAGCAAACGAGGAACCGGCATTGTCGCCCCCAACTGCAGAGCAGCAATATATAAATTCTATAAATTCTCTTAAAATAGCTAAGCCAATTCTTACGAAGATTGATTTTTCGAATGTGGCTGATTCTCAAAAAGAAGATTCGGACGATAGTGACGAATCGAAAACACCGCAGAAAACACAATAATTCCAAGCGAAAACACAAAATCAGGTTTTGGTCGGCAAAGCAGATGAATAACAATGAAATCCATTGCATTCATTAAAATCGAAGAAAGTAGTGCTATAAAAGTTGCATAGGAACACACGCCAAAAATGAAATTTGCAATTTTTTTTGCGTAATATTGATACTTCATTTATGTGTTCCCTCCCTATTTGGCCTTATTGTAGCATAAAAATAATCTTTTCCAAAGGAATTTCACGTTTTTCTGACAAAATAGGTGCTGTATGAGTTTTAAAAAAAATTTAAAGATATTACGGAAGGGTCACGGTTTGACGCAAGAGCAACTTGGAGAAATATTGCATGTCAGTCGAACTGCAATTTCAAATTATGAAAACGGAAAAATGGAACCAAGTATTTCTATGCTTTTAAATCTTTCGAAATTCTTTGAGGTTAGCGTTGATCAATTATTACGATAAAAATTTCCTATAAGAAGCAACATTATGCAAGACCTCTATACCCAGCTTGCCGCCCTTGCCCGCCAATACGGCGCACAGCGGCTGGTGCTGTTCGGCTCCCGCAATGTGACATCCCACGTCTACGACGAACAGACCGCCATCGAGGTGGCCGACCGCGTGTGCAGCACCTATCTGCCCATACTGCAAAAGCTGGATAACTTTTATCGCCAATAAAAAAACGCCCACGGTGCTACCAACACCGTAAGCGTTCAAGATCAGCGTGTCCAAGGTGGACACAATACCGACCCAACATCTGTATTGTATCACCTCCGGACACGCTTGTCAAAGTGTATCCATAAGGAGGTTTTTACATGGCGAAAACGAAAAAACGCGCGGACGGCCTGATCGAGCGCTGCCGCGTCATTGATGGCAAGACCCGCCACTTCTACGGCCGCACCGCAAAGGAGGTGCAGGCCAAGATCGATGCGGCCCTCATCGAGGCCAGCACCCGCCGGGACAGGGGAGACCCCTTCTGCGAGGTCGCAGAGGCGTTCTGGCGCGCCAAGGAGCCGTGCATCAAATACGGCTCCCGCCGGGGCTACCGCCACAAGGTGGAGCTCGCCAAGGGCTGGTTTGAGGGGCAGGGCATGCGCGAGATCACCAGCACCGACATCAACCGCGAGCTGATGCACATGGCCGCGCAGGGCTACGCCTACAAAAGCATTGCCGGGCAGAAGTCGGTGCTCTCCCTGATCTGGCAGTATTGGTGCGCCGAGATGCACGGCGATGCAAACCCCTGCACGCTGCTCAAGCTGCCGCAGGGCCTGCCCCAGACCAAGCGCCGCGCCCCCACAGAGCAGGAGATCGCCGATGTTAAGGCCCACCCAGAGGGCTTCGGTCTCTGCCCGGCCATCATGATGTACGCCGGCCTGCGTCTGGGCGAGGTGATGGCGCTGCAGAAGAAGGACCTCGCCGACGGCGCGATCCGCGTGTGCAAAGCCGTGGTCTGGCACAACAACTACCCCGAGCTGGAGGAGCCGAAAACAGACAGCGCCTACCGCACCGTGCCGATCCTCAAGCCCCTGCAGGATGCGCTCGGCAGCTGGCTGGACGATCTGGACGATGAGGATTTCATCTTTGGCGGCAAAAAGCCCATGACGAAAAGCCGATACCAAAACGCATGGCTGCAATACTGCATCGGCATCGGCCACGCCCACGACAGCGGCAAGCGCTATAAAACCGGCAAGACCAGCGTCACCGGCGAGGCACTCTACAAGGCCGTGCTGGAGGCCGACTTCACCGCCCACCAGCTCCGGCACGAGTTCGCCAGTGTGCTGGTCGAGTGCCAGATCAGCCCGCAGGTTGCCAAGGAGCTGATGGGCCACGCAGACATCCTGACAACCCAGCGCTGGTACGCCGAGGCCAAGGCCAGCGCAGTCGATGAAGCCGCACGGATCCTCAACGCACACTTCACCGCATAAACCGCATTAGTTCGTATAATTTTCGTAAACAATCAATCTTCCACACCATAGCGCACATTGTAACAAATTCAAATCTCTCTTACTCCGCCAACAAAAACCCGCGTATCTGCGTAAGATATGCGGGTTTTTGGTTTATCTAAGCACCCGTATACCCCGGCATTTACGACAATTCGGCTTTCCGTTCTTTGTGCAGGCTGCCCAAAATCCTTTGGTTCTTTTGTATTTCCCGCCAAAACTTGCATTACAGGCGGGAATCCGGTATACTTTCTTTATAACAATTATGCGGAGGTGCCTGCAATGCGTTTATTTGATGTGCTGGGTCCTGTTATGACAGGACCGTCCAGCAGCCATACAGCGGGCGCGGTGCGCATTGGCAGCACAGCGCGCCGTCTGCTGGGCGAGCAGCCTGCCGAGGCCGAGATCCTGCTCTACGGCAGCTTTGCCGCCACGGGCCGGGGCCACGGCACTGATCGTGCGCTGGTGGCAGGTCTGCTGGGCATGCAGCCCGATGACGACCGCATCCCCCACAGCTTTGCACTGGCCAAGGAGGCCGGTCTGCACTTTAAGATCAGCACCGCCAACCTGCGGGGCGCGCACCCCAACACGGCCATGCTGCGGCTGGTGGGTGTTTCGGGCCGCAAGCTGGAGGTCGTGGGCTCGTCCATCGGCGGCGGACGGATCAATATCTGCCAAATCGACGGCATCACAACAAATTTTGGCGGCGACCACAACACGCTGATCGTCCACAATCAGGACACGCCCGGCCATGTGGCAGCCGTCACCACCTGCCTGAGCGGGCACGGCGTCAACATTGCCACGATGCAGCTCTACCGCTCCGCCGCCGGGGGCTATGCCGTCATGGTTCTGGAATGTGATGAGCCCATCCCCGATGAGATCGCCGGGGAGCTGCGCATTCTGCCGGGCATCGTCAAGGTCACTATATTAAATTTGTAAGGGGGCAGGCAAAATGGCATTTTCCTCCGTTCGGGATATGGTCGAGCTTTGCAAAGAGACCGGCCAGCCGCTCTATGAGGTCATTCTGGAAAGCGACCTGACCGAAAGCGGCCTGACCCGCGCCGAAAGCGAGGCCGAGATGCACCGGCTCTGGTCGGTCATGTGCGCCACCAGCGCCGGCTACTGCCGCACAGACCGCTCGATGAGCGGCTTTGCGGGCGGTGATGCAGCCAAGGTCAGCGAGGCTGCAGCCCGCGGCATACTGTATGCAGACGGTTATTTTGCGGATGTCATGGCCGAGGCGCTGAAAACCGCCGAGTGCAATGCCTGCATGAAGCGCATCGTTGCTGCACCGACAGCGGGCAGCTGCGGTGTTCTGCCCGCTGTGCTGCTGCCCCTGTGGCGGCGCGGACTGGCGGATGAGGCCGCCATACACCGCGCACTTTACATTGCCGCCGGGTTCGGGCAGGTTGTGGCCGCCCGCGCCACGCTGGCGGGTGCCGAGGGCGGCTGTCAGGCGGAGGTCGGCGCTGCCAGCGCAATGGCCGCCGCCGCACTGGTGGACATCCGGGGCGGCACGGCTGAGCAGTGCGCCGAGGCGTTCGCCATGGCGCTCACAAATCTGGAGGGGCTTGTTTGCGACCCGGTGGCAGGCTTGGTTGAGATCCCCTGCATCAAGCGCAACGTCATCGGCGCCATGAACGCCGTTTCTGCCGCCGATATGGCGCTGGCCGGTGTGGTCGGGCATATCCCGGCCGACGAGGTCATTGATGCGATGGCCGAGGTCGGCAACGCGATGAGCCAGGATCTGCGCGAAACCGGCATCGGCGGCCTCGCCGGCACTCCGACCGGCCGCGCCATCTGCGAGATCGTCACGATGAACGGCAGGGAAGAGGAAGCGTAAATTTCCTCCGCAGCAAACGGACGGACGCCCCGCCCCTCTGCCATGCTTTCTACGAAACTTCCCGTTTACAAATTCCGACAATGTGGTATACTGAAAGAAAAACTCTGGGAGGATTCCATCCATGAACGATATGCGTTGGGCGTCCATTGACGCCTTTGCCGAGCAAAACCGTGACAATATCCTGCGCGACATTACCCGCCTTGTTGCCGTACCCAGCGTTGAGGGTACGCCGGAGCCGGGCGCACCGTTCGGTGCCGGCCCCCGCGCTGCACTGGACAAGGCGCTGGAGATTGCCGGGGATCTGGGCCTTGACACCTTCAACGCCGATGGCTACATCGGCTGGGCCGAGACCGGCCGCATCGCCGATGGCCAGAAGTTCCTTGGCACCATCACCCACACCGATGTCGTGCCCGAGGGCAACGGCTGGGACGCCGACCCCTACACCGTCCGCGTGCGGGACGGCTGGCTGCTGGGCCGCGGCGTGGCCGATGACAAGGGGCCGAGCATCCTCTGCCTGTATGCGCTGAAATACCTCAAAGACAGCGGCATTGAGCTGAAATACCCCGTGCGCGCCCTGCTGGGCACCAACGAGGAGACCAACATGCACGATGTAGACTACTATGCCGAACATTACCCGATGCCCGCCTTCTGCTTTACCCCCGATGCCGAGTTCCCGGTCTGCAACGGCGAGAAGGGCGGCTTCAACGGTGAGATCGTCAGCCCCCGCTTTGAGAACGGCATCATCACCGCCTTTGAGGGCGGCGTAGCCCACAACGCCGTGCCTGACCGCGCAGCCTGCACCGTGCAGGTGGCCGCAGGCGCACTGGTCCCCTGCGAGGGCGTGACCTTTGAGGCAGGGGAGGGCGGTGCCACCGTCATCCGCGGCTGGGGCAAGAGCGGCCATGCCGCCATGCCCGAGGGTACCGTCAACGCCATTGGCCTGATCGTTGACTGCCTGCTCAAGAGCGGCGTCTGCACCCCGCAGGAGGAGGCCTACCTGCAGGTACTGCATACGCTGCACGCCTCCACGGACGGCAGCGCGCTGGGCATTGCCGCCGATGACGGCCTGTTTGACCCGCTGACGATCATCGGCGGCACGATCGAGATGAAGGACGGCATCATCCGCCAGAGCTTCGACTGCCGCTATCCCACCAACACCGATCCCGAGAAGATGACCGCCGCCATGGAGAAGATCTGCGGCGCGGCTGCCCGCATCGAGAATGTGACGAGCCGCGTGCCGTTCTATATTGATGCCGACAGCCCGGCCATCCAGACCCTGATCAACACCTACAACGATGTGACCGGCGAGGGCAAGACCCCCTTCACGATGGGCGGCGGCACCTACGCGCGCCACTTCCCGTATGCCGTCAGCTTCGGCCCCGAGCATACCGACATTGCCATCCCTGACTTTGCCGGCCCCATGCACGGCGCCAACGAGGGTACCCCGTTTGAGAAGCTCATTGAGGCCCTCAAGATCTATATCCTGGCCCTGCTCCGCCTGCAGGAGATCGAGCTGTAAGTCCCAGCCCGGCAGCTTTCGCTGCCGGGCTTTTTTCTTTGTCAGATTGTTAATTTTTATACAGCAGTTCAATTCTGCATCGGTTGCGAAAATTGTTGCAATTCTTGCGGGTTCGGCATAAAACTGCCGTCTGCTTGCTTGACTTGACCTTGAAAAATGGTACAATATATCTGTATTGTTATCCACCCGGACAGGGGAGCAGACAACGCCTGCCCGGGTGAGAATCAAAGGACATTGCCGCGCGATTCCCGCTGTATCGGCAGTCAGAATGGTGCGGCAATGCCAAAAAGAGAAATGGGGGAAATCAGATTGTTCAAATCCCTAAAGCGCTCTGCCAAGGGTGCCGCTGTGCCGCATGTGAAGGCTACAGCCGGGCTGCCGACCGTCAAGATGCCGGTGCCTGAGCATGTTGTCATTCCCATGTCGATGCACATCGGCGCACCCGCAGAGCCTGTCGTCAAAAAGGGCGACACCGTCATGGTCGGTACCGTGATCGGCAAGGCCGGCGGCTTTGTGTCCGCCAATGTCTACTCCAGCGTGTCCGGCACCGTGCAGGACATTGCCCCGCTGCGCATGGTCAACGGCGCAATGGCAACGGCCGTTGCCATCAAGACCGACGGCGCACAGACCGTTGACCCGGCCTGCGTGCCGCCTGTTGTCACCGACAAGGCAAGCCTTCTGGCCGCCGTGCAGACCTGTGGTCTGGTCGGCGTCGGCGGCGCCGGCTTCCCGACGCATGTCAAGCTGGCTGCCAACACGATCGACACGCTGCTCATCAACGCAGCCGAGTGCGAGCCCTACCTGACCACCGACTGCCGCGAGATGCTTGAGTGCAGCGACACCATCATCTCCGGCATCGCCGCTGTCATGAAGTACTGCGAGATCCCGCACTGCATCATCGGCATTGAGCGCAACAAGCCCGAGTGCATCGACCTTCTCTGCTCGCTGACACGCGAGATGAAGGGCGTTGAGGTCAAGGGCCTGCCGATGCGCTACCCGCAGGGTGCTGAGAAAACGCTGGTTGAGACCTGCACAGGCCGCGAGGTGCCGCAGTTCGGCCCCTCCGGCAAGCCGGGTCTGCCCGCCGATGTGGGCTGCGTCATCATGAATGTGACGAGCGTGTCTACCTTGGGCAAGTTCCTCAAGACCGGCATCCCGCTGGTGACGAAGCGCGTAACCGTGGAGGGCGATGCCATCGCCAAGCCCCAGAACATTGAGGTCCCCATCGGCACGCTCTACCGCGATGTCATCGAGGCCTGCGGCGGCGTCAAGGAGGGTGTCGAGCTGGGCAAGATCATCTTCGGCGGCCCCATGATGGGCGGTGCCGCCCCCAGCGCGGACTTCCCGGTTCTGAAGCAGAACAACGGCCTGCTGCTGTTCAGCAAGGCCGCCGCCACCCTGCCTGAGCCGTCGGCCTGCATCCGCTGCGGCCGCTGCATCGAGGCCTGCCCCATGGGTCTGGAGCCCGTGGTCATTGCGCAGGACTTTGCCAACAAGGATTTTGATGCGCTGAAGGCACGCTGCGTGGATCTCTGCGTAGCCTGCGGCAGCTGCACCTACGCCTGCCCGGCCAAGCGCCCCGTCAGCCAGACGATGGGCCTTGCCAAGGGCTGGTATATGGCCGAGCTGCGGAAAGGAGGCAAATAACCGATGGAAGATCGTCTGATCGTTACCGCCTCGCCGCACATCCGCGAAGCAACCACCACCCGCGGGCTGATGGGCAATGTTGTCATTGCGCTGCTGCCCGCCGTGCTGGCTGCCGGGCTGATCTTCGGCGTGCAGGCTCTTGTGCTGGTGGCTGTGACCACCCTGGCCTGCGTGGCGTTTGAATACTTATATGAAATGCTGCTGAAAAAGCCGAACACGGCGGGGGATCTGTCTGCCGTTGTCACCGGCATCATTCTGGCGCTGAACATGCCCGTGGGCATGCCGCTCTGGATCGCCGTGGTCGGTGCCTTTGTGGCCATCGTCATCACAAAGCAGCTCTTCGGCGGCCTTGGCTACAACTTTGCCAACCCCGCGCTGGTGGGCCGTATCGTGCTGTTCCTCGGCTTTACCTCCCGCATGACCGCCTATGTCTACCCCGACATGGCCGTTGATGCGCTGGCCTCCGCCACGCCGCTGGCCGTGGCGGACAAGACCAGCCTGAACCTGCTGGACATCTTCCTCGGCTTCCACGGCGGCATGATGGGCGAGGTCTGTGTGCTGGCGATCCTGCTGGGCTTTGCCTATCTGGTTGCCACCCGCACCATTGAGGCCACTGTCCCCGTCACCATCGTGGCGACCGTCTTTGTGCTGACCGCGCTGAACACCGGCAGCCCCTACACCGCTCTGGTCGAGTGCATGTCCGGCGGCCTTTTGTTCGGTGCCGTCTTTATGGCGACCGACTATGTGACCTGCCCCTTCACCACTAAGGGCAAGCTGTTCTATGGCGTCTTTATCGGTCTCATCACCTTCCTGATCCGCCACTTCGGCTCGATGAACGAGGGCATGAGCTACGCCATCCTGCTGGGCAACCTGATGACCCCGTGGTTCAACGCATGGGGCCACCAGACGCCGCTGGGCTACAAAAAGCCCAAAAAGGCCAAGAAAGGCGGTGCTGAATAATGGCTGAAAATCAGAATACCGAGAAGCAGAGCGCCTTCAAGGAGCTTGTGCTGCCCGTTATCGTGCTGGTCGTTATCTGCCTGCTCTGCAGCGCGCTGCTGGCTGTGCTGAACGATGTCACTGCCCCCATCATCGAGGCGAACAACCGCGCTGAAACGCTGGCCGCCTATGTCTCCGTCCTACCCGAGGGCACTGTCACCGATGACATGACCGAGGTCGAGGGCCTGACCACCGACGGTGTGGAGGGTGCTGTCACGACCTCTGCCGGCGCGGTTGCTGTCAAGGCCGCTGCGTCCGGCTACTCCGGCAAGGCTGTCACCGTCTATGTCGCCTTCGACACCGAGGGTGCGATCTCCGCCATCTCGATCGACGGCTCCACCCAGACCACCGGCATCGGCTCCAAGGTCTCCGATGACGCCTTTGCCTCCGGCTTTATCGGCTGGAACGGGGGAGAGGTTGCCTCCGGCAGCCCCGTGGACAGCATCGCCGGTGCGACCTACTCCAGCAACGGCGCGTTCAACGCCATCAATGCAGCCATCCGCTGCTACAGCAATGAGATCAAGGGGGTGCAGTAACGATGAACGAAAAACCGAGCAAGTGGAAGGTTTTTACGGCCGGTATCATCCGTGAAAACCCCGTTCTGCGTCTGGTGCTGGGCTGCTGCTCCGCACTGGCCGTCACCACCACCGTTTCCGGCGCCGTGGGCATGGGTCTGGCCATGACCTTTGTTCTGGTCTGCTCCAACATTGTTATCTCGGCACTGCGCAAGGTCATCCCGGCCAAGGTGCATCTGCCGTGCTACATCGTCATTATCGCCACCTTCGTCACCGTTGTGCAGATGGTGCTGCAGGCGTTCATCCCCGACCTGTATAAGGCGCTGGGCGTCTATCTGGCGCTGATCGTTGTCAACTGCATCATTCTCGGCCGTGCCGAGATGTTCGCCTGCAAAAACACCGTTGCGGACTCCGCACTGGACGGCCTCGGCATGGGCATCGGCTACATCCTGACGATGCTGCTCATGTCCTCCATCCGTGAGATCATCGGCAGCGGCACATGGATGGGCATCACCATCATCCCCGAGAGCGTTGACCGCATGACCGTCATGAACTCCGCCCCGGGCGGCTTCTTCGTGTTCGGCTGCCTGATGGCCGGCTGTGTCTGGCTGGAGCGCAAGCTGAACAAGCCCATTGAGCGCAAGAGCTGCGGCGATGTCATGCTGGAAAAAATTGACGCCGCGAAAGAAGAACAGAAGGAGGGTGCCGCACAATGACTTCTCATATCGCAACATTTGCCACCATCTTCTTCAGCATGATCCTCGTCAACAACTATGTGCTGGTGCAGTTCCTCGGCATCTGCCCGTTCTTGGGTGTCTCCAAAAAGCTGGATTCCTCCGTGGGCATGGGCGCCGCCGTTATCGTTGTCATGGTCATTGCCACGGCCGTGACCTTCCCGCTGCAGATCTTCCTGCTGGATGCCTATGATCTGGGCTATCTGCAGACCATCATCTTCATCCTCGTCATTGCCGTCCTCGTGCAGTTGATCGAGATCACGCTGCGTAAGTATATCCCGGCCCTCTACCAGAGTCTGGGCGTCTACCTGCCGCTGATCACCACCAACTGCTGTGTGCTGGGCGTCACCATTCTGGCTGTGCAGGACTACTCCTCCGTTGTCGCTGAGTACGGCTTCGGCCTTGCCTTTGCCGAGGCTCTGATCTGCTCCGCCGGTGCCGGTGTCGGCTTCCTCGTGGCTATGCTGCTGTTCTGCGGCGTGCGTTCCCGTGTCGAGAACTCCAACCCGCCGGAGAGCTTCAAGGGCCTGCCCATCACGCTGGTTTCCGCCGCCATCACCTCCCTGAGCTTTATGGGCTTCGGTGGTCTGGTCGAAAACATCATCAACGCGATATTCTGAGAAAGGGGAATAAAGAGAATGAACCCGATCGTATTTGCTATCGTTGTCGTGGTGGTGCTGGGTCTGGCCGGCGGCGTGATCCTTGTGCTGGCCTCCAAATTCATGGCCGTGTATGAGGACCCGCGCATTGCGCAGGTTGCAGAGTGTCTGGCCGGTGCCAACTGCGGCGGCTGCGGCTACGCCGGCTGTGCCGACTACGCCAAGGCCATTGTTGAGGACGGCGCCCCTACCTTCAAGTGCGCACCGGGCGGCGATAAAGCCACCGATGCCATCAACACCATCATGGGCAACGCCACCGATGACCGCCCCAGCCTGCGCGCCACCGTGATCTGCGCGGGCGGCGAGAACTGCGGCACCCGCTTTGACTATCAGGGCATCCAGACCTGCGCCGCTGCCAACGGCATTGCCGGCGGCCCCAGCGCCTGTGCCTACGGCTGTCTGGGTCTGGGTGACTGCACCCGCGCCTGCAAGTTTGACGCCATCCATGTCATCAACGGCGTGGCGGTCGTTGACCGCGAAAAATGCACCGGCTGCACAGCCTGCACCGTTGTCTGCCCGCGCCATGTCATCCAGATGAAGCCCATCGCCCCGCAGCCTGCGGTCAAATGCTCCAACAAGGACAAGGGCGTTCTGGTCAACAAAACCTGCAAGGTCGGCTGCATCGCCTGCGGCCTCTGTGTGCGCAACTGCCCGAACGAGGCCATCTTCCTGAAGGACAATGTAGCCGCCATCGACTACACCAAGTGCAACGGCTGCGGCACCTGCGTTTCCAAGTGCCCGAAGAAGGCCATCCAGTGGGTCGAGGGTGCCCCGCGCCCCATCGATGCCCCTGTGCCCGAGCACGAGGTCTTAAAGACCCGCGTATAAGCTAAGGTAAGCATTCCTGCGCTCCCCGCCGATAAGGCGGGGAGCTTTTTGTTTTACCCGTGCTTTCATCCGGCTCTGTAGGGAGGGGTCTTGACCCCTCCGCAAAACTTGGCGGCAGCCGCTGCGCTGCAGTGAACGGCATATATGCGTCCCCTGCAAACTCACGGCAAGTCCGTAGGTGCAGCATATATGCCGTCCGTGCCGCTTTGCAGCAGCAATAACACCGCACGGAGGGGTCAAGACCCCTCCCTACAAACCATATTGCAGAGGACGGCACCCCCGACGCCCTACAAATGCCGCCCAATAAAAATTTTCTCAAATTATTTTTGAAAAGACCAAGACAAATTCCTAAAACTATGCTATACTGTGCCTAGGATAATAATCAGAAACCGTATTTATCAGGAGGTTTGCAGTTATGGAAATCACCAAAGATATTCTTTATGTCGGTGTCAACGACCATCTCATTGACCTGTTTGAGGGGCAGTACGATGTGCCCAACGGCATGGCGTACAACTCCTACCTGATCTGCGATGAAAAGGTCGCCGTGATGGACAGCGTGGACGCCCACTTCACCGACGAGTGGATCACCAAAATCGCCGCTGCTTTGGGCGAGCGCGCGCCCGACTATTTTGTCGTGCAGCACATGGAGCCGGATCACTCCGGCTCGGTGGCCGCCTTTGCGCAGGCCTACCCGGAGACCACGATCGTTGCCTCTGCGCAGGCCTTCAATATGATGAAGGCCTACTTCGGCACCGACTACGCCGACCGCCGCGTCGTTGTCAAGGAAGGGGACACCCTTCCGCTGGGCCGCCACACCCTGCATTTTGTCACTGCCCCGATGGTCCACTGGCCCGAGGTCATCATGACCTACGATGACGCCGACAAGGTGCTGTTCAGCGCGGACGCCTTCGGCAAGTTCGGTGCGCTTGATGTGGAGGAGCCGTGGCTGCCCGAGGCCCGCCGCTACTTCATCGGCATCGTGGGCAAGTACGGCGTGCAGGTGCAGGCTGTGCTGAAAAAGGCCGCCAGCCTTGACATTGAGACCGTCTGCAGCCTGCACGGCCCCGTCCTGCACAAGGAGCAGCTTGGTGATGTGCTGGCCGCGTATGACACATGGAGCGCCTACCGCCCGGAGACGGAGGGCGTGCTGGTGGCCTACAACAGCATCTACGGCCACACCGCTGAGGCCGCCAACAAGCTGGCCGAGGCTCTGCGTGCCAAGGGCGTTGAGACCGTCTCGATGGATCTGGCGCGCTGCGATATGGCCGAGGCCGTGGCGCAGGCGTTCCGCTTCAGCAAGCTGGTTCTGGCAACACCTACTTACAACGCCGATGTTTTCCCCTTCATGAAGGACTTCATCAACCACCTGACCGAGCGCAACTACCAGAACCGCACCGTTGCCTTCATCGAGAACGGTTCTTGGGCACCGATGGCCGCCAAGGTCATGCGCAAGATGCTCGAGAACAGCAAGGCCCTGACCTTTGCCGACACCACTGTCACCGTCAAGGGTGCCCTGAACGATGCCTCCGAGGCTCAGATCGCCGCCCTGGCCGATGAGCTGAGCAAGTAACCCCTTATACATAAGCGCGCGCCCCAGACCGCCTTTTTCGCGGTCTGGGGCGCGCTTTTCTTTTCCGTGTACACAGTCCGAAGAAAAAGTCCCGCCCTGTGTTGCCAACAAAAATAAAAGCCGCAGATACTGCTATCTGCGGCTTTGTGGTGGAGGATGGGGGACTCGAACCCTCGACCTCTGCGATGTGAACGCAGCGCTCTAACCAGCTGAGCTAATCATCCATGTGCGATTGACAAATGATATTATAAAGGATTCCGCCGCGTTTGTCAAGCGCCGGGAACAATTTTTATCTGCAGTTTTTCCAAAGTATGCTTTTCCCGGCAGGATGGACCGCCCCGCCCCAGCATATAGGGGAGGGCACACCGGCCGAACGCCTTGACTTGGGTTGTTATTCCGCGCACATTTTCGCACGCTCTGTTGTTATCCACGGCACAATTCTGCGGCGGCGCACCTCCTCAATGTTGTTATCCGGGACACAATTTTCCCCCTCCCGGATTGGAGCAGCGCGCACAGTTTGCCGCCCCGCTGTTGTTATCCAGCGCATAATTTCACGCGGCTGTTCCCTCCAAGATTTCCATGGCAGAGTTGTTATCCCGCACACATTTTGCAGCCTTGCTCCGCCCTGCCCGCTGTTGTTATTCAGCACACATTTTATGCTTGAAAAAAATGCTGTTGTTATCGGCAGCACAATTCTGCCGTGCGGGATTTTGGCTTTTTGCAGTTTTCTCTGTTGTTATTCTGCGCACATTTTACAGTTTGTAGAATTTCAGCAGGGTTGTTATTCGCAGCACAATTCGCAAAAAAGGACGCTTTTACGCCGGTCTATTGTTGTTATACAAGGCACAATTCCAAAAATCCTTTTTCAGGAGTTGTTATTTGCGGCACATTTTAGGAAAAGCTGTATTTTTCCATCCCCCGTTGTTACGGTCAGCACAGTTTTTTCTGTATGCCGGGCACGGTTGTTATCGGCGGCACAATTCCGGTCTGCAGGATTTTTGCTTCCGGGGTTGTTAAACGCAGCACATTTTTTGCAGAGCAGCTTTTCCGCACCGGTATTGTAACGGAGAACACAATTCAAAAAAATCTTTTTTATGGTTGTTATACCTGACACTTTTCAAAAATCCCACCCAAAATTGCTACCGCAGATTTTTTGCGCAAAAAATATTTTTTTGCGTTGTTACCGTCGGCACATTGTAGTGCAGCGCACAGCCCGGTTGTTAGATAGCGCACAGCAGGGTTGGAATCCACCGCACAGTTTTGTTGTAATTTTCGACATAGCTATACCTTATTTCTAAATATATATAAATATAGCCTAAAATTTCCAAAAACAAAAAACGCATATTTCCGGCGCGGAAAAAGAAATGTGCTGAATGTTACAATAATTGACACCCGGCGCACAATCTGGTATTATACGCTTAACGAATTGCGCGATACTTTTCGGGAAATTCGCATGCTTTTTTAGATTTTTAGAAAATTGTTGTTATTTAAAGCACATTTCCGGCCCGTGCAGCAGGATGGCTGCTGGTTTGGGATGTGTATTTTTCAGTGCGTGTAAAGGCATTCTGTACAAGTCCCGTCTGCGGGTGTTGTGCGGCAATGCCTGAGAATGAGGTTTTCAGCATGGCTTCTTACACACCCACCCCCTCGGCCTCCAAGGCAGGGACCAAAAACGGCCGCACCAAAAAGACAGCGGCTAAGGCCGGCGCCAAAAACGGCAAAAATCAAAGCACCGCCCCGGTCGCTACCTACAGCGGCCGCGGCAGCCAGACGATCGTCCGGAAATCCAACGACCTGATCCAGAACGCTATGTACAGTCTTTCGCTGAGTCAGCAAAAGCTGATGCTGCACATTTTCGCCATGATCAAGCCGTCGGATACCGAGCTGCCCCGCTATGAGATGTCGATCTATGAGTTTCTCAAGCTCTGCGGCGTGGACCCCCACAACGGCTCGATGTACAAGCAGGTCAAAAAGAACATCGAGGACATCGCCAACGCCAAGGTACAGTGGATTCGTCTGGCAGGCACCCAAAAAATCACGATGTTCCGCTGGCTCTCCAGCGCAACGATCGATGAGGGCACCGGCAAGATCGTGCTGACGCTGGATCAGTCGCTCAAGCCGCACCTGATCCAGCTCAAAGAGTTCTACACAACAATGAACATCACCTATACGCTCCCGATGAAGAGCCAGTATAGCTTGAAGATTTATGAGTTGTGCAAGAGCTACCAGAATCTCTACCTGACGAAAAAACAGAAGGGCGAGCCGCTCGTCTGGAACATTGAAACGCTGAAAAAACAGGTGGACTGCAACGCGGCCAACTGGGCCCATGTCCGCCGCACGGTGCTGGACAAGGCGAAAAGTGAGATCAACGGACACACCGACATTTATTTTGACTATGAGGTCTACGAAAAAGACCGCCAGCGCGTCATTGCCATCGCAGTCACGATCGAGCCGGTGGACAAGCAGGTCGCGGATGACAAGCTGAACGAGATCACCAAATCCATGTCGAGCAAGGTGCGCAGCAAGAAAAACAAGCTGACGCTGGCAGAGACCGGCACCTTGGACGATGACCCGAATGTCCTGACGCTGGAGTATGTCTCGGTGCCCGAGACAACGATTCCATATTCCTACGGTGCTACGCCGGAAATGCTGCGTCAGGAGCTGGAAGTCAAGGCAGAGCTGGATAAGCTGGCGCGGGAGCTGACCGCTGATGAGATGGAGGCCGTGCATACCATCATCGGCGCCATGGTCAAAATGGCCGGAACGCCGCGCGGAAATGACAAAATGATCGACGGCGGCAACGCGCATTTCTTCCAGACGATGAACAATGTCATCGACAACTGCGGCGGTCTGCGCCGCTGGTTCGAGGGGGCTGCGACCCGCTATGCCGCCAAGGTTATCCCGGTGGCACGCACCAAGAGTGCGCCGCTGCCGTATCTGTCCCGTGCGATCCTCGAGGATCTGGAAAATTATCGCCTTTATGTCGTGGGCGGTATGCCGGAGGAGTTGGAGGACGAATACCCCGAAACGCCGGATATCGTGGAGACGACTGACTTTGTGGAGACGGACGCCGAGCCGGTGAACCAGCTGGAACCGGACGATGCTGCGACAAAAAAGGAAATCACGGTGGCCCTGCTGCGCTACATCGACCGCGAGGCGCTCTCAGCAAGACTGACGACCGGCCAGATGGAGGCCTTTGAGGATATTCTGCAGATGACAGCCTATTTCTGCCGCCGTAATGTCAAGGGCAAGGATGACGGCATGATGGAGGGCAAGGCCAACATGCAGTTTTTGGATGCCCTCAATAAGGTCATCGCCCGCTATGAAAGCCTGACCATTCTGTTTGAGGCGATGGCGGTCATGATGGACTATGACACCTACTGGAAGGACCTGATGAAGAATCCCAAGATCAAGAATCCGAAGCTGGTCTTTCAGTCCGAGGTGGAGAAGGCGCTGCTGATGCCCTCCGCTGTGATCGGCGCGTACACTGCCCGCAGGGACCAGAATGACAGCGGCCGCTCTGCAAGAAAAGAGTACAACTGGACGAAGGTTTTTGACGAAGAATAACCGCACCGTCTGCAAAATGTGCGCTGAATAACAACCAAAGCCCGTATCCCTCAACGCGAAGGATACGGGCTTTGCATATTTATTCAGATGCTATAAATATTCACAACCGCTTTACAACCGCCTCGATGGCAGCCTTATCCAGCCCTTCGCCGATGACGATCAGTACCTCCTGACCGTTTGGGATCGGCTGCAGGGTCATTGCATCCCGGGCGGCATTCAGCTCCAGCCAGCCGCCGTTTTCGGGAATGAAGCCCTTGATGCGCAGGATGTGGCCGCACCCTGCGCCCTGCAGCAGCGTGTGTGCGGCCCGCTGCAGCTGCTCTGCCGTGCGGCCCAGCTCGAGAAAATACAGCGAGGTGAACGCCTCATGCTCGTCAAAGTGCAGCTTTACATAGCTTGTCTGCTGCCACCCACAGCGGTCGATGCGTTCCCAGTCCGCATCGGTCAGCGCGGCCCAGTCTTTGCAGAGGACATCGTCACCGAAGCGGCGGGGGCAGCGGCAGGCTGCCAGCGCGCGATTCAGATGCGCAACCACCGCCTCGGCCTGCGCGCGGCTTGCCTGCTGGGCGCGGCTCATGACCACCAGCCCGGCGCTGGCAGCCTCCGAGGCCAGCAGATACTCTGCCTGCGGGGAGAGTGTGTCCTCAAGCCGAGCATCCACGATTGCAACGACATTGCCCAGCGCGTACCAGCGGTCCAGCGGCTCGTCCCGCAGGATGTCGTAGAACTCGTCCACATCAAAGATGCCGCTTGGCTCGATGACCACCCGGTCAAAGCCGCGCATCGCCATTGAAATCAGCTTGGTCCGCATGCGGCGCTGATGGGTGTCGCAGTCACAGCCGCCGCTGATTGTTTCGATGTCGCAGCGCTCTCCGATGAGGTCCTGCAGCAGCATGGCATCTACATTCACCGCACCGAAATCATTTTCCAGAATACAGACATTGTGTCCCTGTTGGATAAGATATTGTACATATTTGCGTAAAAATGTTGTCTTTCCGGAGCCTAAAAACCCGGTGATGAGATCGACCTGTACCATAAGCATCCCTCCCTATGAAAAACAGTATAGCCCATTTGCATGCAAATGTCCATGAAAGCAGAGAAAAAGGCTGTACAGGGCGGATAAAGATTTTTTAAAAATCTTGAAGTTTTTTTGAAAAAAGCGTTGACAAATCCTGCGGGGCACGCTATAATATATGAGCGTTGAGGGCAGACGCCCAAGACACAAAATGCGATGGGGATTCGCATAATGGTAGTGCAGCGGACTCTGACTCCGCCCGTGGGAGTTCGATCCTCTCATCCCCAACCACACCGCAGCAGCCTGGCTGCTGCGGTTTTTCTTTCCGGGGTGTAGCGCAGTTGGTAGCGCGCTTGGTTCGGGACCAAGAGGCCGTGGGTTCAAATCCCGTCACTCCGACCAAAAGCCTGTGACAAAAAATGTCACAGGCTTATTTCTTTTTTGTATTGTCTATATATTATATATAAAATAGGTAGGCGCAATCATCATAACCGAAAAGAACACCCCGCAGCGAGAGGGTACGCTCCCTTCGCTGCGGGGTGTTCTGGTTTATTTCAGGTTCGGGCGGTCCTGATCGCCGTCGGCCTTGAACATGACGAAATTTTCCGGCTTGTTTGTAAAGTAGTAATATTCGGTGTTCTCATGCAGGGGCGGGGTCAGGTAGTTGGGGATGATGCAGCCATCGCCCTCGACGCGCTCGGTAAAGCCGGCGGCCAGCCAGATATCGGCGGGGATACCGGCGTTGTAGCAGTCCATGTACTCGGCGCCCTCGTGGTTCAGGATCGCGTCCAGCGCCGCCCCCAGACGGGGCAGCACACTGTCCTCACCGATGAAGTCCACCAGCCGCACCACGGCGGCGCAGCCGGTCTCCTTGGCACAGACTGTGCGGGTTACGACATAGGCCAGCAGCTTGTTGTTCTCGCAGGCGGCCCAGACATCATATTGGAAGTGCGGGTAGTGGAAGTACCGCCGCCGCATGTACCACACATCCTTGCGCGGCGTGTGGGGCGTGGCGGGCATGCCCAGCGGGATCAGGTCAGCGGCATTCTCCACCTTGGCAAGGCCCAGATCGCGCTGGACCGGGGGCAGGGAATAGCGCAGCGGCTTGGCAAGGTAGTAAGCGCGGCGGCGGCCCAGACGGTAGTAGTGGGGCAGCCGTTCGGCCCGCCAGCCGAGGAACTGGTAGAAGGTGCAGGTGTTGGGGCGGATGTTGTTGCAGGCCACCACATCGGCGTTCAAAAGCCCGGGCAGGGCGTTCATCAGCTCCAGCCCGACACCGTTGTGGCCCTTGGCGGCCACCCAGACGCTGACCCAGATGTCCGGCTTGCGCCGGGTGTTGGCCAATATGTATCCGGCGGCGCTGACATAGCGGCCGTCCTCCTCCGCCACGGCAAACTGGGGCACACCGCCGCGCCCTGCGTAGTAGTGGTGGTACAGCTCGGGCCGGTTCAGCAGCGGCAGGCGCATGTCAAAATTGTCGTTGATAAAATCAATGATGGCGGCGTCCTCGCCGAGGCGCGCCAGCCGGAAGGTTGTCTCAGACAATGGCCGACCCTCCCGTGACCGGCAGCGTTACGCCGGTGATGAACCGCGCCTCGTCGGAGAGCAGGAACGCCATGGCCGGGACCACATCGGCGGGGGTCGCGTTGCGGCCCATCGGGTTTTCCTCGGCGGCGGCCTGTACAATCAGGTCGGGGGTGTCCTTCAAAAAGTTGGTTTCCATCATGCTGGGGGCCACACAGTTGACCGTGATGCCGAAGCGGGCATACTCGACAGCCAGACTCTTGACAAGACCGCCGATGGCGCTCTTGGCCATGACATAGGCGGCGGTGTTCTTGGGCGGGCAGCCGATGGTGTAGCTGGTCTGGATGAACAGCACGCGGCCGAATTTTGCCTTGGCCATGGCGGGCAGCACGGCGCGGCAGATGCGCACGGCGCTGTGGACCTGAATCTCAAGATCGCGGTCAAAGCGGGTCTGGTCAAACGCCTTGAACTTGGCATTGACCACAGGCAGGGCGGGCAGATGGATGAAATGGGTCGGCGCAGGGGCGGACGATGCCAGCACCTGCACAAAGGTGTCCACCTTGGCACGGTCGGACAGGTCCACATCAAAGGGACGAACCTGACCGGGGAAGCGGGCGCAGAGGTCGGCCAGCTTTTCCAGATCGCCGCAGCCCTGGGCCAGCACAGTCGTGTCGGCGGGGGCGCCGACCAAAAGCCGCTCGATCAGCGCGCGGCCCACATCGCTGGTGGCACCGGTGATAAGATAGGTATAAGCCATGATTTTCTCCTCACAGTTGTAGGGGCGGCAAGGGGGGCTATTTCGCCAGTCCGGCCTTGATGACGCCGCGTGTCACGCGCTTGCCGTCCTGATTGGTGATGACCGCCTTGATCTCGGCCTCGCTGCCGATCTCACTGACCGAGACAACGGTCCCCTTGACGGTCAGCGTGTCCCCGATGAAGATGGGCTTGGCAAATTTACACTCAACGCTGTGGAGCAGACAATGCTCTCCGGGTAGGTAAACGCCTGCCAGTGTTGAAAAGAAGCTGGCACCCAGCATGCCGTAGACGACCCGGCCGGGAAAGCCGCGGCCCTTGGCATAGTCGGCATCCATGTGAATGGGGGAGACATCCCCGGTGATGGTGCAGAATGCGTCCATCATCTCCGGCGTGACCGTAACAGTGAACTCCTCGCTCAGGCCGGGGGTCATTTCCGCCAGCGTGTAGTGGTTCATGGCAGACTCCTTTGTATCATTGGAAAAAGGCGGCAGAAGTGCCGCCATAAAGGTATGCAAAAGTTATGCAGGGGCGGATGCCTGCATCCGCCTGCGGGATTACACCATCCGTGCAACGAGATCCAGCAGATCGCCGACATCCTTCAGCCCGCGGACATCCGCCAGCTTGAACTTGATGTTGAACTTCTTCTCGATGGCGGTCAGCAGGTTGATCTGCTCCAGACTGTCCCAGTCCTCAATATCGTCCGCGCAGGTGCTGCGGTTGATCTCAAGGGAGTCATCGTCAAAATTATCGCGGAAAATATCCTGTACCGCGCTCAGAATTTCCTGTTCGCTCATAATACTAGCTCCTTTATATATATGGTAGATGCCTATACTATACCATAAAAAGGGTGCGGACGCAAGAATCAAAGTCCGTAATCCTCCAGCCGCTGCTGCAGCTCGGCCTCGTTTGCAAGATAGACGCCCTGCTGCAGGGCCAGCACATCGCTTTCAGGCAGCAGGTGTGTGTAGATCTCCTCATAGGTGGCCAGCGGGCCGGTGCCCTCGGCCGTATACAGGGCCGGGTGGCCGGCGCAGTCCCGCAGCAGGTAGCGGGGTGGGGCAGCCTGCGGCTGCCCGCGCACAAGCCATGCCAGCCCTGCCGCCAGACAGAGCGCCGCAGCCGCCGCCAGCAGCGCGAGATACACCCCGCGCGGGCTGATTTGTCTGTTTTGCATAATAATTCCCCCTTGCACGGTTAGTATGGCCGCCATGACAGACAAAAACACCGAAAGTTGTGAATTTTGCGTCCGATACTGTACTTTTGCTGCCGTTTTGTGGTATAATCCATTCTATAGCATTGTGCATTTTCGTGTTACGGCGTAAGGCCGTAGCTTTTATATGGACCAAAGGAGGCGGTTCCCATAGAACCCAAGCAGCAGCGCCATATCTCCACAGATGGTGTAAAAACGACCGCAGGTGCCACCGGCCAGCCCGGCGCACCCCAGAACAACCAGAACAAAAAGAAAAAACCGAAAAAGCGCCGCAGCATCATTGGTATGATCCTGAGCTTTATCGGCTGTGTGCTCTGCCTGTGCATCATGGCGGGCAGCGTGGGCGGTGTGCTGCTGTCCATGTATATCGTGCAGGTCACGGCGGATGATGCCGAGACGCTCGATCTGGACAACCAGAAAAACAAGCAGACTACGATCATCTACGACACCAACGGTGACGAGTACGCCCAGCTGACCCGCGGCGAAAACCGCATCTGGCGCGAGCTTTCCGCCATGCCGGACAACCTGAAAAATGCCGTTGTCGCCATTGAGGACAAGAACTTCTGGACCGAGCCCGGCATCAACCTCAAGGGCACGATCGGCGCTGCGCTGAACGCCTTCACCGGCAACCGCATCTGGGGCACCAACCGCGGCGCCTCCACGCTGGAGCAGCAGCTGATCAAAAACCTGACCGGCGATAACGAGCAGGACAATATGCGTAAGGTGCGCGAGATCTTCCGCGCGCTTGGTCTGGACAACAAGTACAGCAAGGAGACTATCCTTGAGGCATACCTCAATACAATCCCGCTGACCGGTATCGTCCACGGCATGGAGGCCGGCTCGCTCGAGTATTTCGGCAAGCATGTTGAGGATCTGACCCTCTCCGAGTGTGCGGTGCTGGCGTCCATCACCAAGAACCCGACCAAATATAACCCGGCCACCAACCCTGAGGAACTCATCAAGCGCCGCAACCATGTGCTGTATGAGATGTGCACGCAGGGATATATCACCGAGGCGGAATTCAACGCCGCCAAGGCCGAGACCATCACCCTGACCGAAAGCTCGGCCATGGCCGAGAACGCGACCCGCTCCTCGAGCAACTCCTGGTTTACCGATGCCCTGTACAACGAGCTGCTGACCCAGCTGCAGGAGGATCTGAACTACACGAAGGACGAGGCCAAGGAGCTGATTTTCTCCGGCGGTTTGCGCATCTACTCCACCGTGGACCCCAAGGTTCAGGAGGGCGTGGAAAAAACAATGTACAACGAGGACGACCTGATCCCCGCCCTGTGGCATGAGGAACCGGTCTGCCTGCGTGATTACCCCGCCGACAGCAGCAGCTGGGACGAGGTCCAGTACGATGAGGCCACCGGCCTGCCCATCACGAAGGACGGCTACGCGGTCTACGGGCAGGAGGCAATCCCCGTCTACGCTGACGAGGAAGGCACAACGCTGAAGACGGGCAAGTCCACCGACCCCGACTACCCCAACGACACGACCGTCTATCTCTGCGTCTATGAGAAGGTCCGCACTCAGGCTTCCATAGCCGTGCTGGACTATGACGGCAACATTCTGGGCATCGGCGGCGGCATCGGTGAGAAGAAGGTCGACCTCGGCTTCAACCGTGCGACCTCGCCCCACCAGACCGGTTCTACGATGAAGCCGATCGGCGCCTACGCGCTGGCGCTGGACTACAAGCTGATCAGCTATTCCTCCCAGATCCTCGATGCCCCGTATTATTCTGCGGAGGACAAGAAGGTCCTGAAGGATCAGTATATCGGCGTGATGAGCCCCTATTCCGAGGCAGCCCAGTCCCGCACCGATGTCTGGCGTGCATGGCCGACCAACTATGGCGGTGCCGGCGGTCAGGGCAACCCGATGCTGATCTACGATGCCCTGCAGCAGTCCTACAACACGGTGGCTGTCTGGGTCGGCGATATGGTCGGCGTGGATTACCTGTACAACTTTGTGCATGATACGCTGGAATGCAGCTACATCAGCGCAGAGAACGATATGGACCTCGGCCCTCTGGTCCTTGGCTCGCAGAGCAATGGTCTGACCGTGGTTCAGCTGGCGGGTGCCTACACGATGTTCAATACCGGCAGCTACACCACGCCGCACTACTACACCGAGGTCACCGACTATCAGGGCAACATGATCCTCGACAACAACAAGTATATCAACACCACGCAGGCCATCAGCGCCGACACGGCCTATATCATGAACCGTATGCTATGGAATGTTCTGCACAGCGCCAAGGGTACTGCCTACGGCAGAGCCCCCGATGGTGAGATGGATTCCGTGGCCAAGACCGGTACGACGAGCAACTACAAGGATTACACCTTTGCGGGCTTGACGCCGTACTATGTCACCGCCATCTGGTGGGGCTGCGACCGCCCGACCGAGATGGACAAGCTGGGCAAAGCGGGCGCCAGCGGCAAGCCTATCCAGCTGGCATGGAAATACCTGATGGAGGACCTGCAGGCAGATCTGCCGGTCAAGGAATTCGCCAAGGGTGAGAATGTCGTTGAAAAACGGTTCGACACCTCCACGGGCGCCATCGTCTCCGGCGGCGGCGCCGTGGGCTACTATACCGAGGATAACCTCCCCGACAGCAGCTATACCGTCACGAGCGAAGAGGACCCCTTTGCCGCGCTGGCACAGGCCGCCGCAGAGGCAGCGGCAGGGGCTGAATAAACGCCTTCCCCCTTGGGGGAAGGTGGCGCGAAGCGCCGGATGAGGGGCGCGCTTGCTGCAGCGACCCATTCCCGGGCAATAGAGGCAAAGCTGCCCCTCATCAGTCACCTTCGGTGACAGCTTCCCCCGCGGGGGAAGCCTTTATAACAAATCACCCCAACCGTTTTGCGGTTGGGGTGGTTTTGTTTTTGTGTGAGATACAGTTGTACCCGCACAAAAGATGCTGGCTTTTAACGGCTGCGCGCTGTGCAATCTGACAAAATGCACAAAAACCGGCCCAAAAGGCTTGCAACCTGCCCGCCGGCGTGGTATTATGGGACACATTGAGAAACACTTGTACACAAGGGGGAAACACAATGGCCGAGAGGCGTTTTCTGCTGGTAGATGCGGATGTTCTGCCGGAGGTTTTTGTCAAGGTGCTGCAGGCCAAGGAGCTGCTGGCCTCGGGTGCGGTGAGCAATATCTCCGCCGCCGCCAAGCAGGCGGGTATTTCGCGCAGCGCCTTCTACAAATATAAGGATACCGTCTTTGATGCCGAGACCGGGCGCGAGTCCATCACCGTTGTGGCTACGCTGCTCGACAAGACCGGCGCGCTGCAGAGCCTGCTCTCGGGTATTTCGGCGGCGGGTGCCTCGATCGTCACCATTACCCAGTCCCGCCCGGAGAACGGCGCGGCGCAGGTGGAGGTCACGGTCCGCACCGGCACGATGCAGATGCCGGTCGATGAGATGCTGACCCGCCTGTCCCACCAGCCCTGCGTGGTGGAGATCCACCGCGGGGCATGATGCAGGGGCGAGGCATGCCTTGCCTGCCGAAGCTGCGCTGTGGCGGGAAAGCTGAGGGCCGGATATGCCCGGCCCCTACAGGATACCAAGTGTAAGAACGGGGGAAGATAGAATGGCTAAAATTGCAATTATGGGCTTTGGCACGGTCGGCTCCGGCGTGCTGGAGGTCTGCCGCCGCAATGCGGCATCCATCGCCCGCCGTGCCGGTGAGCCGGTAGAGGTCAAGTACATCCTTGACGTGCGGGATTTCTCTGATTCCCCGGACGCTGCGCTGTTTACAAAGTCCATCGACACGATCCTGAATGACCCGGAGATCCGGGTCGTGGTCGAGACGATTGGCGGCACGAAATTTGCCTACCCGTATGTGCGGCAATGTCTGGAAAGCGGCCGCAGCGTCTGCACCTCCAACAAGGAGATGGTCGCCACCTACGGCGCCGAGCTGCTTGCCCTTGCCAAGGCGCACAATGCAGCGTTCCTGTTTGAGGCCAGCGTCGGCGGCGGCACCCCGATCATCACCCCGATGCACCAGTGTCTGGCCGCCAACCATATCAGCCAGATCCGCGGCATCGTCAACGGCACCACGAACTTCATGCTCACCAAGATGAAGCGCGAGAGCATGGGCTTTGACGAGGCGCTCAAGATCGCCCAGCAGCTCGGCTATGCGGAGACGAAGGACCCCGGCGATGATGTGGACGGCCGCGATGCCTGCCGCAAGATCGCCATTCTGGCAAGCCTCGCCTGCGGGCACCATGTCTACCCCGACAATATCCCGGCGCGCGGCATCCGCGACATCACGGTGGCCGACATCAAGGCCGCGGAAAAGCTCGACAGCGCCATCAAGCTTATCGCTTGGTATGACGAGGGCGAGAACGGGAATATGGCCGCCGGCGTGGAGCCGATGCTTGTCTCCAACGCAAACCAGCTTGCAGGCGTGGATGATGTGTTCAATGCCGTGCTGATGAAGGGCGATATGCTCGGCGATGTGGTCTTTTACGGCAAGGGCGCGGGCAAGCTGCCCACCGCCAGCGCCGTGGTGGCTGATGTTATTGATGCACTGAAGGACGGTGCAAAGGTCCATGACAGCCTTTTCTGGAAGCCCGCCAAAAAGCCGGAGGGTCAGCTGGTGGACAAAAATACCTACCCGTGGTACATCCGGGTAACGGGTGTGGCGGGCGCGCTGCTGCCCAGCGTGGCCGGTGCGGGCCATCTGGTCTTTGAGGAAAACGGCGAGGCCGCCTACCTGATCGACGCCGCCACGGCTGCCGAGGTTGCCGCCGTCACCCGGAAGATCGAGGTGCTGGGCGGCAAGGTCGCGCTGGCCATGAAAAAACTGGAAGAGTAAGAGGGAACAGGGAATATGATAACAGTAACAGTCCCGGCAACCAGCGCCAATGTAGGGGCCGGGTTCGACTCTCTGGGCCTGGCCGTCTCGATGCACAATGTGTTCACCTTTGAGGAATCCGACCGTATCCAGATCACCTCGGTGGACGGCACCCATGTCCCGGCGGGCAGCAACAATCTTGTCTACCGCTCAGCCCGGGTCGTGTATGATCAGCTTGGCATCCCGCTGCGGGGGCTGCGCATCACCCAGCGCAATGATATCCCGATGGCGCGCGGCCTCGGCTCCAGCTCGGCCTGCATCGTGGCGGGAATCATGGGGGCCAACGCCCTGCTGGGCGATAAGCTGACCGAACGCCAGATGCTGACGCTGGCAACCGCCATCGAGGGGCACCCCGATAATGTGGCCCCCGCCATGCTGGGCGGCTTTGTGACGAGCGTCATTGATGAGGGTCAGGTCTACAGCGTCAAAAAGGACATCGACCCCGAGCTGGCCTTTGCGGCCTTTGTGCCGGATTTCCGCCTGCTGACCAGCAAAGCGCGTGCGGCGCTGCCTGCGATGGTCAGCCATAAGGATGCCGTTTACAATCTGTCCCGCGCGGCGCTGGCAACAGCCGCCTTCTGCGAGGGCAACTACGCGCTGCTGGGCGTGGCAACAAAGGATGTGCTGCATCAGAAATACCGCCTGCCGCTCATCGAGGGCGGCGATGAGGTGTTTGAGCTGGCACAGGATCTGGGTGCGCAGGCTGTGTACATCTCGGGCGCAGGGCCGACCATCATGGCCGTTGTGCATAAGGACGATACAGAGTTCTTTGCCCGTGCCGAGGCGGCGCTTGCGGCGGACGGCCCGCTGCATCATTTTACCGTGCATCGTCTGCTGGCCGACAATGTCGGCGCAGTGGTGAGCTGATATACGAAGGAACAGGGGAGAGGGATACTACCAATGGGCTTGATCGTACAAAAATTCGGCGGCTCCTCGGTCAAAGACCGGAACCGCATCTTCAATGTGGCGCGCATCGTCATGAATACCCGCAACGCCGGCAACGATGTCGTTGTTGTTGTTTCGGCGCAGGGCGACACCACCGATGATCTGATCGCCAAGGCGGCCGAGATCACCTCGGACCCGTCCCACCGCGAGATGGATATGCTGCTGGCGGCCGGTGAGGAGATCTCGATCTCGCTGCTGGCCATGGCGCTGCAGGAGCTGGGCGTCTCCGCCATCAGCCTGACAGGCTGGCAGGCCGGCTTCAACACCGACCGCGCCTACTCCAAGGCGCGCATCAAGCGTCTGGACACCGAGCGTGTGGAGAGTGAGCTGGCCCGCAACCGCGTTGTCGTTGTGGCAGGCTTTCAGGGGCTGAACCGTTCCGATGATATTACCACGCTGGGCCGCGGCGGCAGCGATACCTCCGCCGTTGCACTGGCGGCCGCGCTGCATGCGGACCGCTGCCAGATCTTTACCGATGTGGAGGGCGTCTACACCGCCGACCCGCGCAAGATCCCCAAGGCCACCAAGCTGAAGGAAATCACCTTTGATGAAATGCTGGAGCTGGCTTCTCTGGGTGCGCAGGTGCTGAACAACCGCAGCGTGGAGCTGGCTAAAAAGTACAATGTCGAGCTGGAGGTTATTTCCAGCATCAATCCGGTGCCCGGCACCGTCGTTAAGGAGGAATGCAAAGTGGAAGGTATGCTCATCAAGGGTGTTGCAAAGGACACCGATGTTGCCGTTCTGACTGTCAAGGATGTGCCCGATGTGCCGGGTATGTCGTTCAAGATCTTCAGCCTGCTGGCTCAGAAGAACATCAATGTGGATATTATTCTGCAGACCACCGGCCGTGACGGCAAGAAGGATATGAGCTTCACCGTGCCCCTCGGCGATGCCGAGAGCGCGGTGGCCGCCCTCAAGAACGCCACCAACCGCATCGGCGGCGGCGATATCAATGTTGACAAGGGCTGCGCCAAGGTCTCCATCGTGGGCGCCGGTATGCAGAGCCACTCCGGCGTTGCCTCCACCATGTTCGAGGCACTCTTCAACCAGAACATCAACATCAAGATGATCTCCACCAGTGAGATCAAGATCAGCGTCATCATCGACGAGGCCGACGCCGACAAGGCTGTTGCCGCCATCCATGACGCATTCATCAACTAAGCACTTTTGTAAAGCAATATAGAGGGATATGGGTAGGCCCCCGTACACAGTGTGGTGTACGGGGGCCGTTGGTGTTGTATAAAGGCTTACAGCAGCTTTTTGCCCTGCGCAAACTTTGCGGTCAGTGCGCCCTTGCCAAGGTAGGCGTACCGCTCCAGACGCTCGGCGGGGGTGAAGGTGCGCATGTTTTTCAGCGAATCATCGTCCAGCACAAGGGCGTCAAGGGCATAGCCCTCCTCAAACAGGCCGACCTTCTCGCCGAAATCGGCCCAGAAATCACCGCCGCCGACCGTAGCCATATACAGCGCCTCGGTCATCGTCAGCGGCTTTTCGCGCTGGTCAACATACCGCCAGCGCAGCTTGCTGACCTGCACGGCGGTGGCCATGACGGTGAACAGATCGAGCGTGTGGCCGCCCGCCACATCGCTGCCAAGCCCGATGCGCCAGCCGCCGCGCAGATACCGGGCGGCGGGGGCGATGCCGGCAATGACATTCTCATTGCTGGTGGGGCAGTGGGCGATCATGACGCGGTTTTGCTTCATCAGTGCGTCCTCTGCATCGGGGCAGTAGATGCAGTGGGCCATGACGGTCGGCACGCTGCCGCCGAACAGCCCGCACCGGCTGTAGCTTTCGCCGTAGAAGCTTGTGTCAGGGCAAAGCTCGGCCACCCATGCGATCTCGCCGGGGTTCTCAGACAGATGGCTCTGGGCGGGCACGCCGTATTCGGCTGCCAGTGCGCCCAGCCCGGCCATATAGGCATCGGAGGTGCTGGGGGTGAACCGCGGGGTGATCATCGGCCGCACGGCCCCCGCGTGCAGGGTGTTCTCGGCCCGGCAGGTATCCAGCCAGCGGCGGGTCTCCGCCAGACCGGCAGCCGCATCGGGCTCCCGGTAGCTGTCCGGGCTGTTGCGGTCCATGCCCAGCTTGCCGACAAAGGCGGATAGCCCGGCATCGCGCAGCTGGTGCATCAGCTCCAGCGTGGCATCGGTGTGCAGCGTTGCAAAGATGCAGGCGCGCGTGGTGGCGCTGTTTTTCAAATCGCGCACAAAGTAGGCGTAGCCAAGCTTTGCATACGCCGGGTCGGCGTAGTGCGCCTCCTCGGGGTAGGTGTACTGCTGCAGCCAGTCCAGCAGCTCCAGATCCATGGCGGTGCCGCAGTAGCTGTACTGCGGTGCGTGCAGGTGCAGATCGACCAGACCGGGGGTAATGATTTTACCCGTATAGTCGAGAATTTCGACCCCGGCAGGGGCGGCTTCGGAAAAACCGGCGCACAGGCCGTTTTCACACAGCAGGTATCCGTCCCGCACCCGCAGGGTATCGGGGGTGGGGGTGTCCAAAAAAGTGCCTTTCAGGGCGAAACGATCCATAGAAATGACCTCTCTATATAAAATTGCTTTGTAGGGGCCGGGCATGCCCGGCCCGCAAGTGTACGGTGGATACCCCTTTTCATGGGGGTGTAGGGCGGGGTGCCCTCACCCCGCGGCGGCCAGAGGGCTGGCCGCCCTACAAATCGGGCTTTCATAATCTCTATTATAAACAATATATAGCATCTGTTGCAAGTTTTTTGTTTACTTTATGTCGTTAAAGCGGTATAATACCAATATCTATTGATGTTTGAAAGGAATAACGATTTGGAACGTAAACAACTCGCACCCGGCGTATACATCACAACGCTGGATGCTGCTAAATTTAACCGCTGCCGCATCACGCTGCACCTGCGTTTCCCGGCCCGGCGGGAATCTGCCACCGATGCCGCCGTGCTGGCCCTTGTGCTGGAGCGCGGCTATGCGGCCTGCCCCGATATGACCGCCCTGTCCCGCCGTTTGGCCGAGCTGTACGGCGCGGACCTCGGCGTTGACCTTGCCAGCGCGGGCACCGACCGCGTGCTTTCCGCCGACATCTGCGGCATCAAGGACGCTTACGCACTGGCGGGGGAGAATCTGACCGATGCCTACGCCGACATCGTGTTCGGCACGATCTTCGACCCGTATCTTGTGGACGGTGCCTTTGACCCCGAGGCCGTGCGCATCGAAACGGAAACGCAGTCCCGCCGTCTTGAGGCGGAGTTCAACTCCAAGCGGCTTTACTGTGTGCGTCAGGCGCGCCGTAAATTCTACGGCGATACCCCGGCCGGCATCGAGCTGGGCGGCTACCCCGGCGAGCTGGTCCATGTGACCCCGCAAAGCCTCAAGGCTGAGTATGACCGCATCCTCTCCACCGCATCCATTGATGTGATGGTGCAGGGCGTGGAGGAGGCCCGCGTGGCCGATCTGCTGCTGAAAAAGCTGGAGGGTCTGCACCGCGATCCGCAGCCGTTTGCTGCCCCCACCGCGATGCCTGCCACGCCGCTGCGCCACTTTAAGGAGGAGATCCCCGGTTTGACGCAGGCCAAGCTGTGCATGCTGTTCACCACCGGCGAGGAGCACCCCAATCCGCCCAGCGTCAGCATCCTGCGCGTTGCGATGAGTGTGCTGGGCGGCTCTGCGACCAGCCGCCTGTTCCGCAATGTGCGGGAAAAGCAGTCCCTCTGCTACTATTGCGGCTCTGCCGCCCAGCGGGCCACCGGCGTCATGATGATCGACTCCGGCGTCGAGCCCGGCAAAGAGCAGCAGGCCGAGGCCGCCATCTTTGCCGAGCTGGAGGGGCTGAAAAACGGCCCCATCACGCAGGAAGAGGTCGATGACTGCCGCCGCGGCCTGCTGTCCAGCATGGACGCGCTGGGGGACAGCCTTGCTGCGCTTGAAAACTGGTACTACGGCCAGATTACCCGCGGCGAGCCGCTCTACCCGCCGGAGTACGGCAAGGTTCTGACCGGCGCCGTCAGTCTGGACGAGGTGCGCCAGACGCTGCAGAGCTACCACTATTCCGTCTGTTACGCCGTGACCGCCGAGCCGGGCACGCAGGGGAAAGGAGGCAGCGAGGATGTTGAATAACGACCACGCCGCTTTTGAGGCGGCCCAGAGCCATGCTGCCGCCGCCGTAAGCTGTGAAAGCGTTGTACTGCCCAGCGGCCTGACTGTGCTTTGCCGCACGATGCCGGGCTACAGCAGTGTACACGCCATCTACGCCACCGGCTTCGGCTCGATCCACCGCGCCTTCAGGCTGGACGGCAAACAGGTCACGCTGCCCGCCGGCACGGCGCATTTTCTGGAGCATAAGATGTGCGAGACGCCCAAGGGAGACTCCTTCAATTTTTATGCCAAGACCGGTGCCTCGGCCAATGCCTTTACCAGCTATGACCGCACCTGCTATCTCTTCTCCGCCACGCAGAAGATCGACGAAAACCTTGACATTTTGCTGGGCATGGTCGGCAAGCCGTGGTTTACCAAGGCCACCATCGCCAAGGAGCAGGGCATCATCGGGCAGGAGATCAAGATGTACGATGACAGCCCCGACTGGCGGCTGCTGAACGCACTGTTCCGCTGCCTGTATGCGGACCACCCGCTGCGGGACGACATAGCCGGCACGGTCGAGAGCATTGCCGAGCTGACGCCGCAGATGCTTTACAGCTGCACCAAGGCGTTCTACGCGCCCTCCAATATGGTGCTGAGCGTGGCCGGCAAGATCACGCTGGCACAGGCGGTCGATGCCTGTAAGCGCAACGGGCTTTACCGCGCCCGCGCCCCGCATGAGGTCGAGTGGGCGATCCCCGCGCAGAGCGGCCCGCTGCCCCACAGGGAGGCCGTCTTTACAATGCCCGTCACAAAGCCCTGCTTCGGTGTGGCTTACCGGGAGGAGCCGCTGGCCGAGGGGGATATAAAGCGGGAGCTGCTGCTGGATATGCTGGGGGATCTCGTTGTCGGTGGCCTGACGAAGCTCTACCGCCGCCTGTACGATGAGGCGCTTGTCAACCCGGAGTTCTCGGGCGATTTCATCGCGGTGCGCGGTGCCTGCGCTGTGGCCTTTACCGGTGAGAGCGATACCCCGCGCGAGGTCGTGGATCTGCTGCAGGCAGAGATCGAGCGGATGCGCCGTGACGGTGTGGACCCCGAGGTCTTTATGCTGGTGAAAAACCAGATGTACGGAGAGCTGCTGGGCGATGTCGAGGCCGTGGACGATGCTGCCGAGGAGGCCGCTGCGGCCTGCCTGAAGGGTCGCACGCTGGCTGACGAGATCGCTGCACTGGCCGAGCTGACGGTGGATGATGCAAACGCCCTGCTACGCACGGCCCTGCGGGAGGAAAACCGCGCCTATGTGCAGATCGACCCGGCAGAAGCGTAAAGAGGGGAAAGATAAAAATGATCTATCATGTGCAATTTCCCGGGTTGGGCCTTGACCTGACCGTGAACCGGGTGGCGCTGTCCATCGGCGGGTTCAATATCTATTGGTACGGCGTTATCATCGCGGCAGGTATGCTGCTGGCGATGCTCTACGCCTTCCGCAATGCCGTGGACTACGGCATTGACTCCGACCGGCTGGTCGATGTGGTGGCCATCGGCACTGTGATGGCCATCGTATGCGCCCGCATCTACTATGTGGCTATGGCGCCCTTTGCCTACCAGAGCATCTGGGAGATGATCGACATCCGCAAGGGCGGCATCGCCATCTACGGCGCGGTCATCGGCGCATTTATCTTTGGCGGGCTGGCCGCCAGATGGCGCAAGGTGCCGCTGCTGCCGCTGTTTGATCTTGTCTCGCTGGGGTTCCTCATCGGGCAGGGTATCGGCCGTTGGGGCAACTTCGTTAATCAGGAGGCGTTCGGCACAAACACAACGCTGCCATGGGGCATGTACAGCGAGGGGACCGAGGCTTATCTCCGATCCGTGCAGGTCACGCTGCCTGCGGGCATGACGGTGGACCCCACGGCCCCGGTGCATCCCACATTTTTGTATGAGAGCATCTGGTGTCTGGTCGGCTTTCTTGCGCTGGCTGCGTTCTTTAAAAAACGGCGCTTCAACGGGCAGATCTTCCTCGGGTATGTCATCTGGTACGGCCTTGGCCGCGCCTGGATCGAGGGGCTGCGCACCGACTCGCTGCTCATCGGCAGCACGGGGCTGCGGGCCAGCCAGCTGGTGGCCATCGGCTCGGTGCTCGCGGCAGCTGTGCTGATGGTCATCGGCCTGCGCAGCGCCAAGGGAAAAACGCTGACCGTCACGCTGGCTGTGAGGGACATCAAAAAACAGGCCGAGGCAGGGGAGCGGTTCACCCCGGACACCCTGCCTGCCAATGCGCCCCACGCCGAATTCGTCAAGGCCACCGATGCTATGAACGCGCGTCTTGATGCGCTGGATTTGAACACCGTGGAGATCGAAGAAATAGAGGGCCCGCAGGAATAACCGGCAACCGCTTGCAGTACGGCGATAGGTGCTGCTGGTGTAAGGGCTGACACCGCTTTGCCCGCCCTGTGCGGACAAAAAATAGATTTGAAAGAGGGAAAGTATCATGGGAGCAGCCATCATTGACGGCAAGGCATTGGCCGCAGCCACGAAGGCCGAGGCCGCAGAAAAGGTCAGGGAGCTGAAAAGCCGGGGCATCAACCCCTGTCTGGCGGTCATTCTGGTAGGCGAGAACCCCGCCAGTCAGGTCTATGTCCGCGGCAAGATCAACGACTGCGCGCAGTGCGGCATCGAGAGCCGCAGCATCAACCTGCCCGCTGACACCACGCAGGAGGCGCTGCTGGCCGAGGTGAAAACGCTGGCGGAGGATGCCGCCGTCCACGGTATTCTGGTGCAGCTGCCGCTGCCCGCCCAGATCGACGAGAAGGCCGTTATTGACGCCATTCCGCCGGAGAAGGATGTGGACGGCTTTTCGCCCGTCAATGTCGGCCGGATGCAGATCGGTGAGCCGTGCTATCTGCCCTGCACCCCGGCGGGCTGCATCCGGATGATCGAGTCCACCGGCACTGAGATCGCCGGCAAGAACGCCGTTGTCATCGGCCGCTCCAACATCGTGGGCAAGCCGGCGGCGCTGCTGCTGCTGGCCAAGAACGCCACGGTCACGATCTGCCACTCCAAGACGGTGAACCTCAAAGAGGTCTGCGCTGCCGCCGATATTCTGGTGGCCGCCGTCGGCCGCGAGGGCTTTGTGACCGGCGATATGGTCAAGCCCGGCGCTGTGGTCATTGATGTGGGCATCAACCGCGGTGCGGACGGCAAGCTGCACGGCGATGTCAATTTTGCCGAGGCTGCCGAGAAGGCCGCCTACATCACCCCGGTCCCCGGCGGTGTCGGCCCGATGACCCGCGCCATGCTCATGCTGAACACAGTCGAGGCCGCAAAGCGGCAGGGCCGCTAAAGGCTTCCCCCCTTGGGGGAAGCTGTCCGCGAAGCGGACTGATGAGGGGCAACCTTGCCATTGCAGCCCACTGATGGGATACAACCGCAGACTTGCCCCTCATCCGGCCCTGCGGGGCCACCTTCAGTCTACGCGCTAAGAGCCGCCTACGGCGGTTGCGCTCCGACACGCGCCAGCGGGCGCAGCCCCTTGGGGGAAGGCAAAAATTTTAACCTTCCCACGCCCGAAACCCCCTTGACAACTGCGGTGGTTATATGGTAAGATACTAGAGCCGCATGGTATGGGCTGTATAAGTGTGTGCATTTTTCGGCACACCGCCCTACGAACCAGCGAGACTTATTGAAAGAGGTTATCACATGTACGCAGTTATCAAAACCGGTGGCAAGCAGTACAGCGTTAAGGTCGGCGACGTTGTTTATGTCGAGAAGCTGAACGCTGAGGACAACAGCGAAGTCACCTTCGATCAGGTTCTCGCCGTTGGCGAGGAGGGCTCTGTCAAGGTCGGCGCTCCCGTTGTTGAGGGCGCTTCCGTTGTTGCCAAGGTCGTTAAGACCGGCAAGGGCAAGAAGCTCAACATCCTGACCTATCGTCCCAAGAAGGGCAGCATGGTCCGCAAGGGTCATCGTCAGCCCTACACCAAGGTGGAAATCACCGCGATTAACGGCTAAGGAGGTAAATCACAATGGCACATAAGAAAGGCGTAGGTTCTACCAAGAACGGCCGTGATTCCGAGTCCAAGCGCCTCGGCGTCAAGCGCGGCGACGGTCAGTTCGTTCTGGCCGGCAACATCCTGGTCCGTCAGCGCGGCACCCACATCCATCCGGGTGAGGGCGTCGGCATCGGCAGCGATGACACCCTGTTCGCTCTGGTCGATGGCCGCGTTCACTTTGAGCGCATGGGCCGTGACCGCAAGCGCTGCACGGTCAAGCAGTAAAAAAACCGGTACGGGCGGGCCTTTGCGGCTCGCTCGTTTTTTGTAGTTATCAGAGAGGTACACAATGGCAACCAGTAATTTTATTGATACCGCCACGATCTGGCTGCACGCCGGCAAGGGCGGTGACGGCGCGGTGACCTTCCACCGCGAAAAATTTGTGGCGGCGGGCGGCCCGGACGGCGGTGACGGCGGCCGCGGCGGCGACATCATCTTTGTGGCGGACGATAACCTGTCCACCCTGATGGACTTCCGCTACAAGCGCAAATACACCGCCCCCGACGGCGAGAACGGCCGTGCCAAGCGGATGAGCGGTGCGGACGGTGATGACCTTGTCATCCGCGTGCCGCGCGGCACCGTGCTGAAGGAGGCCGAGACCGACCTCGTCGTGGCAGACCTGACCGGCTCTGAGCCGGTGGTTGTGGCCAAAGGCGGCCGCGGCGGTTGGGGCAACAGCCACTTTGCCACCCCGACCCGCCAGATCCCCAAGTTTGCCAAGCCCGGCCTGCCCGGTGAGGACATGCACCTCAAGCTTGAGCTGAAGGTCATTGCCGATGTGGGTCTGATCGGCTTCCCGAATGTAGGCAAGTCCACCCTCATCAGCATCATCTCGGCGGCGCGCCCCAAGATCGCAAACTACCACTTTACGACGCTGACCCCGGTGCTGGGTGTTGTCCGCGTCGGTCCGGAGCAGAGCTTTGTCTGCGCTGATATTCCGGGCCTGATCGAGGGCGCGGCCGAGGGTGTCGGTCTGGGCCATGACTTTTTGCGTCATGTCGAGCGCTGCCGCCTGCTGCTGCATGTCGTTGATGTCTCGGGCTGCGAGGGCCGCGACCCCAAGGCGGACTTTGAGCAGATCAACCACGAGCTGGCCGACTTCAGCGCTGAGTTGGCCGACCGCCCGCAGATCGTGCTGGGCAACAAGTGCGACATTGCCACCCCGGAGCAGGTCGAGGAGTTCAAGAGCTATATCGAGGCGCAGGGCCTGACCTTCCTGCCGATCTCCGCCGCGACCCGTCAGGGCGTGGACGGCCTGCCCGCGCTGGTCTACAACCGCCTGAAGGACCTGCCTCCGGTCAAGATCTATGAGGCAGAGTACAAGCGCCCCGACAAGAACGCCCAGCCCACGCGGCCCTTCACCGTCACCCGCACCGGCGACCACGAGTTTACCGTCGATGCCCCTTGGCTGGAGCGTATCCTTGCCGGTACGAATGTCGAGGACTACGAGAGCCTGCAGTATTTCCAGACGCAGCTGGGTGATTCCGGTATTCTGGATGAGCTGGTCGCGCAGGGCGTTGAGGAAGAGGACACCATCAAGATCGGCGAATATGAGTTCGATTATCTGTATTGATTATGCTGTTTGAAACGAAATCTGAAGTTGACATTCATGAGATGTCGCCGCTGGCGCTGGCCTTTGTGGGCGATGCCGTGCTGGAGCTGCTGGTCCGCGCCCGTCTGGTGGGTACGACCCGCCTGCAGCCCAACCGGCTGCACACCGTGGCTACGCATTATGTAAGTGCCCACGCCCAGAACCGGGAGCTGGAGCTGATCGAGCCGATGCTGACCGAGGCTGAGGCCGCCGTGCTGCGGCGCGGCAAAAACGCCAGCAAGGCCACGGTGGCCAAGCATGCCACCGTGCAGGAGTACCGCGCCTCCACCGGCTTTGAGTGCCTGCTGGGCTGGCTTTACCTGCAGGGCAGAAATGACCGCATCGAGGAATTGTTCAACGCGATGTGGGATGGGTATAAGCCGGAGTAATAAGTAAAAAGCCTTCCCCCGAGGGGGAAGGTGGCCGAGGCCCCGCCCGAGGGCGGATGAGGGAAAAGCCTCCGCAATTTGCCCGGTAACGGGTTGTAGTGGCAAGGCTGCCCCTCATCAGCCGCCTGTGGGCGGCAGCTTCCCCCCAAGGGGGAAGCCTTAGGAAACCCGCCTCACTTGCGGCTCTTGCTGTTGGTGGTGTTGGTGCTGTTGTTGGTGCGGCTGTTGCTGCTCTGCTGGGTGCGGTTCGTGGTTTTCTGGGTGCTGTCGCTTGTGCGGTTGGTCGAATTGTTTGTCTGATTCTTTGCCATAGGTGGTTGACTCCTTTCGCAAGTAAAAAAGCGATCTGCGGCCCTTCTGGGCTGCACAGGTAGTTTGCCCGCCCATGGCTTTTTTATGCAAAGGGGGCCGTTTTGGAATTTCCAAAGGATTTTACGGCGCGGGAGAAAACGCTGCTGGGGGACCGCTTTGAGGAGCTGTATACCTACGCCACGGCGCAGCCCGCGCGCGGTGTGACGGTGAATACGCTGCGCTGCACACCGGACTGGTTTGCAGCACACACGGATTTTGCCGCAGAACCGTCAAAATTCTGCCGTACTGCGTTCACCACGGCGGCAGACTTCCGCCCGGGGCGGCACCCGTGGCACCATGCGGGGCTGCTTTACGCGCAGGAGCCGAGCGCATCCGCCCCCGCCGCCTTGCTCGATGTGCGCCCCGGCATGCGGGTGGCGGATCTCTGCGCTGCGCCCGGCGGCAAAACCAGTCAGCTTGCGGCTGCCCTGCAGGGGCAGGGCCTGCTGCTGGCCAATGAGTTTGTGGCCGCCCGCGCCGAGATCCTGCGCCAGAATCTGGAGCGGATGGGCGTGACGAACGCCGTTATCACCAACGAGGACACCGCCAACCTTGCCAAAGCCCTGCCCGGGCAGTTTGACCGGGTGCTGGTGGACGCGCCCTGTTCCGGCGAGGGGATGTTCCGCAAGGAGGCGGTGGCTGCCGCGCAGCACAGTGATGCCCTTGTTGCGCACTGCGCGGAGCTGGGTGCGGAAATTTTAGAAAATGCTGCGGCCCTGCTGGCCCCGGGCGGCGTGCTGGTCTACTCGACCTGCACCTTTGCCCCGGCTGAGGACGAGGCGCAGATCGCAGCCTTCCTTGCGCGGCACCCTGAGTTCACCCTCTGCGACCTGTCCGGCTGCGGCTTTGGCCGCCCGGGAGAGGAAAACCGTGCCCCGGCCGGGTTTGCGGCAGGCTGCTGCCGCCGTATCTGGCCTGCGGACGGCGGCGAGGGGCATTTTATGGCGAAGCTGCAAAAAGCCGCCGATGCCGAGGTTCCGAGCCCGCCCAAGGTCAAGCCTCCCAAAGCGGTAAAGCCCCCGGCGGAATGGCTGGAATTTGCCAAGGCCTATTTCCCGGCGCTGGTGTCGCGCCCGCTGGCCGGGGCGGGGGAGTGGCTGCTGCTGCCCGCACCGGGCAGCGAGGGGCTGAACACCGCAAAGCTGCGCATTGTGCGGGGCGGTGTGCTGGCCGGCAGTGTGCTGAAAAAGCGGTTTCAGCCGGCCCACGCGCTCTTTATGGCTTATGGCGCAGACTGCACGAACCGGGAGGAGCTGACGCTCGCCGACCCGCGCACCGCAGCCTGGCTGCGCGGCGAGGAGATCGACGCTGCCACAGCCCAAAACGGATGGTGCGCCGTGCTGGTGGACGGCTTCCCGCTCGGCGGGGGCAAGGTCAGCGGCGGGCGCATCAAAAATCATTACCCAAAAGGGCTGCGCAACCTGCAATAAAGCGCACGGCCCCTCTTGAAAAGCACGGCCTGTTGTGGTATACTATTTTAATGGTAATTATCGGCTTTACTGCCGTTGCCTTGTGAATACAAATTAGGGGGATTTTCCATGTCCGGACATAGCAAATGGAATAACATCAAACGCAAAAAGGAAAAGACTGACGGCGCCCGCGCCAAGGTTTTCACCAAGATCGGCCGTGAGATCGCCGTTGCCGTTAAGGAGGGCGGCGGCAACCCCGCCTCCAACTCCAAGCTGGCTGCGCTGATCGCCAAGGCCAAGGCAAACAGTGTGCCTAATGACAACATCCAGCGTATCATCAAGCGCGCCGAGGGCGGCGATAAGACGGAGTATGAGGCAATAACCTACGAGGGCTACGGCCCCGGCGGTATTGCCGTTATGGTCGAGACCCTGACCGATAACCGCAACCGCACGGCTGCCAACATGCGCCACTACTTTGACAAGTTCGGCGGCAATCTGGGCCAGATGGGCTGCGTCGGCTTTATGTTCACCCAGAAGGGCGTCATCGTTGTCGATCTCGAGGACAAAGATCCTGACGAGCTGATGATGGACGCGCTGGACGCCGGTGCCGATGACTTTGATGCAGGCGAGGAGGCCGCTGAGGTCACCACCAGCCCCGAGAACTTCACCGCTGTCTGCGAGGCACTCGAGCAGAAGGGCTACAAGTTCGTTTCTGCCGATGTGGCACAGGTGCCCTCCACCACCACCACGCTGACCGATCCCGATCAGCTGGTCCAGATGGGCAAGCTGCTGGATGCGCTGGATGACGATGACGATGTCCAGAACGCATGGCACACCCTTGAGAACGAGGAAGACCTCGACCGCTAAACCACAGAATGCAAAAAGAGAGTGAAGGGCGACTTTTGCTCTCTTTTTTTGATATTGTAAATTTGGATACCGTAGGGGTCGATGCTTGCATCGACCCGCGGGCGGATGCAAGCATCCGCCCCTACAATTACGCGAAATTTGTAGGGGTCGGCGTTCCCGACGACCCGCAACGCATGTTTTTAATTGAAAAGGAGCGTTACTATGCCTGAACTCCTTTGCCCGCACTGCCTGCAGCCGCTGGACAACGGCTACCACGGCGAGTGCGTCCACTGCGGGCGCTCGCTGGAGAACCGCAACCCAGAGGGTGCGCTGCCCCTCGGCACCCAGTTGGGCGGCAAGTATACCGTGGGCGCATACCTGAGCGCCGACGGTGATGGCCTTTCCTACCGCGGTGTGCTGAACGCAGAGAAGCGCTTTGTTCTTATCAAGGAATATTTCCCGGTCACGCTCTGCAACGGGCGCAGCGCGTCAGGGGCACTGATGCCCAAGGAGGAAAAAGAAGTCCTTTTCAAGACGAGCCGCATGGACTTCAAGGACCTGTACGACGATCTGCACAACCTGACCCCGGCCACCGGCCTGTCCACCATCCTCGATGTCATGGAGGAAAACAACACGGTCTACGCTGTGGAGGAGAACGAGAAGGGCATGACCCTCTCCCACTATCTCCACCTGCGCAGCCGCACACTGACCCCTGCCGAGGCGCGCACCCTGCTGCAGCCCATCATGGAGGGTGTGGCGCTGCTGCACACCTCCGGGCTGATCCACCGTGGCATCTGCCCGGACAATATCCTGCTGCCGATTGACGGTACGGCCCGCCTGACGGGCTACGGCACACTGGCCCTGCGCACGGGGGGCAGCGAGCTGAAAAGCCAGCTGTACCCGGGCTACGCCGCGCCGGAGCAATACTCCGCCGCCGAGTTCAGCGGCCGCTATACCGATGTTTACGCATTGGCGGCAGTCTGCTACAGGATGGTCACGGGGCAGACGCCGGTGGCCGCGCCCCAGCGCAAGGTGCGGGACAGTCTGGAGTCTGCCCATAGTCTGGAGGCAGGCGTCCCCACATGGTTCTCGCAGGTATTGGCCTGCGCCATGCGGCTGGACCCGGCCAAGCGGATGCAGACGGTGCCCGAGCTGATGAGCGCCCTGACCGACCCGAATGTCGCCAACGCCATGTTTGAGCGGGGCGATAACCAGATCAGCACCCGCAAGATCATGGCGGTGTCGCTGGTCGTTATCTTTGTGCTGGTCGTGCTGCTGCTCTGGAGCCTTGCGGGCGGCAGCAGCAACGGCGGTACGCCGTCCGCCACGCCGCAGCCCACAGCGGCCGCAGCAGTAGGGGAGAATGCAGAAGCTGCGACCGTGCCGAACCTTGTGGGGCTGCGCTATACGACCGACATCAAGGGCAACGATGCCTACAGCGAATTCCGCATCGTCATGGTCGAGCAGGGGTCCGACACCGTGCCGCAGGGCGTTGTCATCAGTCAGGACCCGCCCGCGGGCACGGAAAAGCTGATGAAGGATCAGATTATCCAGATCGTAGTCAGCAGCGGCCCGAATCTTGTGGAGATGCCCGACATCATCGGCTTTACGCAGGCAAACGCCAGCAAAAAGCTGGACGCACTGGGCATCCAGTACAAGATGGTCATGGTCGATAATGACGGCACGATGGCCGCAGGCTGTGTGGCCAAGACCGACTATACGGCGGGCACCAAGATCAATACCGAGAATGTGACGGTCATCGTCAGCATTGCCGGGGAGCGTGACGATACGCTGGTAGCCCAGACGGGGAATGCGGGGGAGAGTACACCCGAACCGACCCCGCAGCCGGAAGCGTGAGTGATAGCGGCAGGTGGGAAAAGCCCCTCCGGTCATCGCTTCGCTCGACCACCTACCCACTGCGTGAGGAGGCTTTTTGAGGCGGCCAAAGGCCGCCGTCAGAAAGGCTCCCCGCCATGCGGGGAGCTGGCCGAGCCTGCGAGGCCTGAGGGGCTTTTCCCGTTTGCGGTGTAAGAAACAAAAAAAGAGCAGTTCGTGAAGAACTGCTCTTTTTCAGTGCATTTTGGCAATGCCAACGCGGCGAGATTAGTCGCTGACGTAGGGCATCAGAGCCATGTAGCGGGCACGCTTGATGGCAACCGTCAGCTCACGCTGATGGAAAGCGCAGGTACCGGTCACACGGCGGGGAATGATCTTGGCGCGCTCGCTCACGTACTTGCGCAGGCGGGGCAGATCCTTGTAATCGATGTGGTCAACGCGGTCAACGCAGAAGGAGCAAACCTTCTTGCGGCCACGATGCATCGGACGAGAAGAACGATCCATAGCCATTGTGGAAACCTCCTTGTTAGAATGATACTTTCGATTTTAGAACGGCAGGTCGCCCTCATCCTCGATCAGTGCAAAGTCATCGTTGCTGCCGGCAGAGTAGCTCGGCGCAGGATTGGCCTGCACAGCAGGACGGGCGGCGGGGGCTGCCATGGGTGCGCCGTAGCCGGCATCACCCATCGGTGCGGCGTTTGCGGATTTGGGAGCGGCAAAGTTGACGTTGTTGGCCACGATCTCAATCGCGGTGCGGTTGTTGCCGTTCTTATCCTGATACTGGCGGCTCTGCAAACGGCCGTCAATAGCGATCAGAGAACCCTTCTGGAAATACTTGCAGACAAACTCTGCCGTGCGATCCCAGGCAACAACATCCAGCCAGTCAGCCTGACTCTGGCCGTTGGCGTCACGGCGTCCGCGGTCGCATGCGATGCGGAACGAAGCAACGTTTTTGCCGGTCGTGGTCTGGCGCAGCTGCGGGTCCGCGGCAAGGCGGCCCATAATAGCAACAACATTCAGCATTGGTTTACTCCTTACTCCTCAACAGCAAGAGTCATGCTGCGAAGAACGCCCTCAGTGATCTTGAAAACGCGGTCCAGCTCAGCCGGGAAATCGGGCTCGCTGGTGAAGCTGATCACCGTGTACACACCCTCGGTCTCATCGTTGATGGGGTAAGCAAGACGCTTCTTGCCCCAATCATCAACAGAATCGATCGTACCATTCGCTGCGATCAGGTTCTTGAACTTGTTGATCAGAGCGTTGGAAGCCTCTTCGTCGAGGTTCGCGGTGGTAACCATCATGGTTTCGTACTTAGCCATATTCTGTGCACCTCCTTTTGGACATTAGGCCTTCTCTTTTAACGGAAAAGACAAGGATAACTGTGTGATTTCACACAGCATCTAATTATAGCAAGTTTCCGGCGGCTTGTCAATGCAAAATTTGCCCCGCAGGGCGCAAATTTGCGGACTTTTTTGGAATTCTTTGCACAATTACGCAAAATGTCCTATTGCTTTTTCCTGCGGCTTTGCTATAATGAGCTTTATAATGCACAACTCTTGCTCGGTATCGCAGCAGTGCCCCTGTCCCCGGTTTGCAACAAAAGAAATGGAGCGTTCGTATGAGAATCGTGGTCGTCGGCCTTGGCAAAGTCGGCCGTGCCTTGACCGCCCAGCTTACGGCGGAAAACAATGACATTGTCGTTATCGACCAGAACCCTGACCTGATTGAGGATATTGTAAACATCTATGATGTGCGCGGCGTGCCCGGCAACGGCGGCAGCTATGAGGTCCAGAAGGAGGCGTTCGAGGACGGCGCGGATCTTCTGATCGCCACGACCTCCAGCGATGAGATCAACATCCTTGCCTGCCTTGTGGCGAAAAAGCTCGGTACGCAGCACACCATTGCCCGCATCCGCAACCCGGAGTATGAGAAGCAGCTGCGCTTTATGCGCGATGAGCTGGGCCTGTCGATGGTCATCAACCCGGAAAAGACCACTGCCCGCGAGATTGCGCGGGTACTGCGCTTCCCCTCGGCCATCAAGCGCGAGCAGTTCTGCCGCCAGCGGTTTGAGCTGGTCGAATACCGTCTGGCCGAGGACAACCCGCTGGTCGGCCTGCAGCTGGCAGACCTCTACCGCAACATCCGCGTCAAGATCCTGATCTGTGCGGTCGCACGCGGCAGTGAGACGATCATACCCACCGGTGCCTTTACGCTGCAGGCAGGGGATAAAATCTACCTGACCGCCTCGGCCCGGGATCTTGAGTCCTTCTTCCGCCGGCTGAACCTCTTTAAGGAGAAGGCAAACAATGTCATGATCGTCGGTGCAAGCCGGATGGCCTACTACCTCGTCAAGGAGCTGCAGGACATCCAGAAGCGCGTCACCGTCATCGACAGCGATGCGGCCCGCTGCCAGAAAATGAGCGAGAAGTTCCCCGGCGTGCTGGTCATCCACGGGGACGGCACGGACGCCGAGCTGCTGAGCGAGGAGCGCATCACCGAGATGGACGCCTTTGTGGCGCTGACCGGTCTGGACGAGACGAACATCATTCTGGCAATGTATGCCTCCCAGATGAACTCCTGCAAGGTGGTGGCAAAGATCAACCGCAGCTCCTTTGCAGATCTGGCCACAGCCAAGGGCATGGTGGACAGTGTGGTCTCCACGGCATCGGTTACATCGGAGTCCATCGCCCTATATGTCCGCGCCATGCAGAACAGCTTTGAGTCGGAGAACATCAAGACGCTGCACCGCCTTGTGGGCGGCCGGGTCGAGGCGCTGGAGTTCAATGTGGCCCCGGGCCTGCCCTTCATCGGTGTGCCGCTCAAGGATCTGACGCTGCGCAAGGGCCTGCTGGTGGCAGGCATCGTGCGCCGCAGCGGCCAGACGGTCATTCCCTCCGGCAATGACGCCCTGCAGGAGGGTGATGATGTCGTCATCGTCACCACCGACACGACGCTGCACGCGCTGCGTGACATTGTAAAGTGAGGGCGGCGGCATGAACTATAAAATGGTAGGGTTTGTGCTGGGGCGCATCTTCCTGATTGAGGCGGCGCTGATGCTCTTACCCATGGGGTGCGCAGCGATCTACGGCGAGTGGGCCTCGATCCCCGCATTCCTGATCCCGGTGCTGATCCTGCTGGTGCTGGGCCTTGCCGCCAGCCTGAAAAGCCCCAAGGACACCAGGATCTACGCCCGCGATGGTCTGGCCATCGTGGCGCTGGTCTGGGTGCTGCTGTCGATTTTCGGCGCGCTGCCCTTTGTGATTTCCGGCGAGATCCCGTCCTTTGTGGACGCCTTTTTTGAGACGGTCTCGGGCTTTACGACCACCGGCTCCACGATTTTGACCGATGTTGAGTCGCTGAGCCACGGCATCCTGTTCTGGCGCAGCTTTTCCCACTGGATCGGCGGCATGGGCGTTCTTGTTTTTGCGATGGCGGTGCTGCCCATGACGGACGGCCGCGCCATGCACCTGATGCGCGCCGAGGTCCCCGGCCCGACCTGCGGCAAGATCTCGAGCAAATTGAGCGACAGCGCCAAGATCCTCTACGCCATCTATCTCGCCATGACCGTTATCGAGACGGTCATGCTCTGCGCGGGCGGCATGCCGCTGTTTGACGCGCTCATTCACTCCTTCGGCACGGCGGGCACCGGCGGCTTCAGCAACAAGGCGCTGAGCGTGGGTGCCTACAACGACCCCTATTTTGAGGTCGTGATCGGCGTGTTTATGCTGCTGTTCGGCATCAACTTCAACCTGTATTATTTCCTGCTGCTCCGCCATTTCCGTGAGGCTCTCGCCTCGGAGGAGCTGCATGTCTATCTGGGCATCGTGGCGTTCTCGACCCTGACCATCACGGCGAACATCGCAGGGCTGTACGACTCTGTCGGCACGGCGCTGCGCACGGCGTTCTTTCAGGTGTCGTCCATCGTGACGACCACGGGCTACGCCACAGCGGACTTCAACCTCTGGCCAACCTATTCGCGGGTCGTCATCGTGATCCTGACCTTTGTGGGGGCCTGCGCCAGCTCAACGGCGGGCGGGTTGAAGCTCTCCCGCGTTATCATCCTCTTCAAGGCAGCGCGGCAGGATCTGAACAAGATGCTGCACAGCCACGCCGTCACCACGGTCCGGTTTGAGGGTAAGCCGCTGGACGAAAAGACCCTGCGCGGCGTACACAACTATTTTAACATTTATGTCCTGCTGCTGACGCTGTCGGTGCTGCTTGTCTCACTGGACGGCTTTGATCTGGTCACGACCTTTACAGCGGTTGCGACCTGCCTGAACAATGTCGGCCCCGGTCTGGAGCTGGTCGGCCCGATGGGCAGCTTTGCGGAATTTTCCGCCCCGGTCAAGCTGCTGCTGGCCTTTGACATGCTGGCAGGCCGCTTGGAGCTTTACCCGATGCTGACACTGTTTGCCCCGCGCCTGTGGCGCAAGCGCAACTATGCCCTGCGCGGCGCAAGAGCGAAGTAAGGGGGAGGGCGGGTGTTCTTTCTTTACAAAGAAAGAACCAAAGAAATTCCAAACCAATACAATCATAGAACCGGGCAGCTGCCATCTTTACGGCAGCTGCCCGGTTTTGGTTTATGTATGGACGTTTCTGGGGTAGGGTGTAGGGCGGCCAGCCCTCTGGCCGCCGCAAGAGGCGTACTGCCTTGCGGTGCCAATCTGTTTTTAAAGGGGGCTATAGGCGGGAAAAAATGTGAGTACCCCCACAAACTGGAATTTGCCCCCTCGGTCAAATTGAATTTACCTCTTATCAAATTCCAAAGGTTTCTGGTGGGATATCTATTCCAATCATTCGTCCAAATGCAAGTCCCCATTTCACAAAATTATATGATATGGATGTAATTATATTATCTGTAATAATATATCCCTCTTTAACTGGAGATTCTAAGTTGGCATCCCACCCTACCATCTTTTCTAAATCTTGTTCGGTAAAACCTTCTTCCATGATTTCTTCTTTATTTACACCTGCCATAAATGGTTTACCACTCAACAAACCTGCTTTAACAAGCATGAGCGGAGCAATAGAAATTGCTCCAATCGTTTTATTTTCAAACTTACGGATAAATTCTATAACTTCTTCATTTTCTATTGCTTCCCTAATATCCATAGCTCCTGGCAAGATTAAGCTATCATACTCATCAATATTTATTTCAGAAATTGTCTGGTTAGGCAAAACCATCAATCCATCTTCACTCTTAACAGCTTCCATTGTATGTGCAAATATTACAACCTTTTTTTCTGCTAAAGCAAGTATTTCAAGAGCCACACTAAATTCAAAATTACAAAAAGAATTATAAATCAATACTGCTGTTTTCTTCATTATATCCTCCGTCATCTTCAAATTTTCATCTGTCCGACCTATTGAAATGCACAAATCCCAATTTACCTTATTATACCACACCCCGCCGCTGCGTGTCTATTTCCCGCCGTGCCCGCATACCTTGTACCAGACCATAACAGGGGAGGGGCTTGTAATGCGGCGCAATGCAAACCGGGAGGAACGAGGCGGGCGGCTGCTGTCCGCGCTGGCTGCGGCGGTGCTGCTGACGCTGCTGCTCGGCATTATTCATCGGCTGTACCACTGTGAATATACCGATACCGACACCCCCAACGACTGTTTTGCCGTGTCGGCTGCTACCGGGGAGACGGCGCTGCCCAAAATGGTCTGCCTGACCTTTGATGACGGACCGAGCAAAAATACCGTGCCGATTCTGGAGATCCTTGATCGGGAGCAGGTCCCGGCCACCTTTTTTGTCTGTGCGCAGGACGCCAACGAGCGCTATCTGCCGCTGGTGGCGGACATTGCGGCGGCGGGGCACCAAATTGCGCTGCACAGCGCGACACATCAGTACTCGAAAATTTACGCGAGCACCGATGCCTTCTGGCAGGATATCAAGGCGCTGCGGCAGGCGCTGGAGCCCTATGTTGATGTCGGCGGCATTGACTGGCTGCGCTTTCCCGGCGGCAGCACAAACACGGTCAGCCACCGCTACGGCGGGCGTGGCATTATGAAAACGCTCAAGGCGCAGGCCGAACAGAAGAGCTACCACTGGATCGACTGGAATGTCTGCGCGGAGGATGCCACCGCCAGCCACCCCGATGCGGCGCAGATCCTGCGCAATATCCGCCGCGATGCCGAGGGGCACGACCTCTGCGTGGTGCTGCTGCACGATACCAAGGCCACCGGCCAGACCGTGAAGGCCCTGCCGGACATCATACAATGGTTCCGGGAGGAGGGCTATACTTTTTGTACGGTCGCACAGATGCAGGCTGTCAAGGATGAGGTAAGTCAGCCGAATGAACAGGCAGCCGGGTAACACAGGCGGCGCGTCTGACGAAAGGCCCGGCATAACATTTGCCAGAGGCTTTATTCTGGTAAGAAAAGGGGCACGCCTATGTAAAATTGTACAAAATAAACAGCAAATCCTTGCAATGTGGAACAAAACGGGGTATAATGTACAAGAATCGCGTGAAGAGCTAAGGCAGGAGGGAAAAAACCATGCGCAAAACGGAAAGCCAGAAGATCGCGCTCTGCGGTATGCTGGGGGCGTTGTCGGTGGTGCTTCTGCTCATCGGCAGCGCCTTACAGATCGGCACCTACGCAGCGCCGATGCTCGCGGCTTTTCTGCTCATTCCGGTGCTGGAGGACTACGGCCCGCGCTATGCGCTGACTCTCTACGCAACGGTGTCGATTTTGGCCGTGCTGCTTGTGCCGGAGACCGAGCTGGCGTTTTTCTATGTGCTGGTCATGGGGTATTACCCCGTGCTGCGCGTGAAGCTCAACGTACTAAAAAACACGGTACTGCGTTGGGTTATAAAATTTGCGGTGTTCAATGCGGCTACGGTGCTGGTGTATTTGCTGCTGTTCGCGCTGCTGGGGCCTGCTGTGCTGGACGAGCTGCTGGCCGATGGAACGGCCATGCTGGCGGCGCTTTTGGCTGCGGGCAACCTGTCCTTCTGGCTGTGCGACCGGGCGCTGGCCGCGCTGACGCGGTATTACCATCTGGTGGTCAAGCCAAAACTGAAAAAGAAGTTCTGATTTTGGAAGGAGAAAAACATGTGGTACGATGAAGCGGTAGTTTATCAGATTTATCCGCTGGGCCTTTGCGGTGCGCCGCTGCAGAACAGCGGTGACCAGACACAGGCCGGGGGGCATCGCCTGCTGCGTGTGCTGGACTGGGTGGAGCATATCAAGCGGCTGGGAGCAACCTGCGTGCTGTTCAACCCGCTGTTTGAGAGTGACGCCCACGGCTACGATACCCGCGACTACAACAGGGTAGACTGCCGTCTTGGCACCAACGATGACCTCAAGCAGGTCTGTGCGGCGCTGCATGCGGCGGGCATCCGGGTCCTGCTTGACGGTGTTTTCAACCATGTGGGGCGCGGCTTCTGGGCGTTCCGCGATGTGCAGGAAAAGCGCTGGGACAGCCCCTACAAGGACTGGTTCCATATCAGCTTTGACGGCAACACGAATTACAATGACGGCTTCTGGTATGAGGCGTGGGAGGGCTGCAACGAGCTGGTCAAGCTGAATCTGCAGAACCCCGAGGTCAAAAACTACCTGTTCGATGCCGTGCGCGGCTGGGTGCGCGACTATGACATTGACGGCCTGCGTCTGGATGTGGCCTACTGTCTCGATCTCGGCTTTTTGGCAGAGCTGCGCGGATTGGCAAACAGCATCAAGCCGGAGTTTGTGCTGGTGGGTGAGACGCTGCACGGCGACTACAACCGCTGGATGAACGACCACGCCTGCCACAGCGTGACGAACTATGAGTGCTATAAGGGGCTGTATTCCAGCTTCAACACCGGCAACATGCACGAGATCAGCTACAGCCTGAACCGCCAGTTCGGCGCGGAGCAGTGGTGCCTGTACACGGGTAAGCACCTGCTGAGCTTTGTGGATAACCACGATGTGACGCGCATTGCTACGATCCTGACCGACAAGAGCTGCCTTGCGCCCCTCTACGGGCTGCTGTTCGGTATGCCCGGTGTGCCGGCAGTCTACTACGGCAGTGAGTGGGGCGTGGAGGGCGACAAGAAAAACGGCGACCCGACGCTGCGCCCGGCCATTGAAAAGCCGAAGGAAAACGACCTGACCGCATGGATCGCCGCGCTGGCCCATGCCCGTACAGCCAGCAAGGCACTGTGTTGGGGCAGCTACCGCAATGTGCTGGTGCAGCCGAAGCAGCTGATTTTTGAACGCTATGCCGACGGTGAGCGGGTGCTGGTGGCCATCAATGCGGACGGCAATCCGTTTGACGCCCACTTTGACGCAGGCTGCGGCCGCGCGGTAGATCTGATCACCGGGGCCGACCACGACTTCGGCGGCGGCAGCACATTGGAGCCATACAGTTGTTATTTCTGGAAATGTGAACGATAATACGATATAAAAAGGCACCTGCCGATTCCCCGGCAGGTGCCTTTTTGTACTAGTGCTGCAGGGGGCAATGCAGGCATCTGCCCCTACAGGATGGTCCTAGTTATTTACAGGTTCGTATAGCCCATCAGCTTTTCATCCACCGCGGCGGCGGTGTCGCGGCCCTCGCGCAGCGCCCACACGACAAGGCTCTGGCCGCGGCGCATATCGCCGCAGGCGAACACTTTCGGGTCGGCGGTGGCGTACTTCACATCGGCCACCGTGCCGCGCGCCGTCAGCTCTACGCCGAAGGCATCCGCCACATACGGCTCACAGCCGGTAAAGCCAGCCGCGATCAGCACCAGATCACAGTCTACCGTGTATTCCTCGCCGGTGGGGACCATCTGGCGGCGGCCGTCTACGACCTCGCTCTTCAGCTTGGCGATCAGCGCACCGCAGACCTGCCCGGATTCGTTTTTATAAAACTCCTTCACGGTGGTCTGGTAGACGCGGGGGTCATTGCCGAACAGGGCGATGGCCTCCTGCTGGCCGTAGTCGGTTTTCAGCACACGCGGCCACTCCGGCCAGTCGTTGCCGGGGGCGCGGGCGGCGGGCGGGCAGGGCATCATCTCCAACTGGGTAACGCTCTCGCAGCCCTGACGGATGGCCGTGCCTACGCAGTCGTTGCCGGTGTCACCGCCGCCGATGACCAGCACCCGCTTGCCGGCGGCAGAAACCGCGCGACCGTCCGCAAAAGCGGAATCCAGCAAACTGCGGGTCACGCTGGTCAGGTAATCCACCGCAAAGTAGATGCCCTGCGCATCGCGGCCGGGTACATTGATGTTGCGGGCCTGCTTGGCGCCGCAGCAAAGCACGACCGCATCATAGCGGGACTTCAGCTCCTCAGCACTGACGGTGCTGCCCACATCCGCGCCAAAAACAAACTCGATGCCCTCATCCTGCAAAATTTTTACCCGGCGGTCGATGACCCACTTTTCCAGCTTCATGTTGGGGATGCCGTACATCAGAAGGCCGCCGGCGCGGTCCTCGCGCTCATAGATCGTCACCTTGTGGCCGCGCTTGTTGAGCAGGTCCGCCACCGAAAGCCCCGCAGGCCCCGCGCCGATGACAGCCACCGTCTTGCCGGTGCGTGCCGGGGGCGGAACCGCGTGGATAGCGCCGCTCTCATAGCCGTATTCCACAATGGCACGCTCGTTCTCCTTGACGGTCACGGGATCACCCGTGACATTGCCGCAGGTGCAGGCGGCCTCGCACAGGGCAGGGCAGACCCGGCTGGTAAACTCCGGGTAGCGGTTTGTGGCGATCAGGCGGTGTACGGCCAGATCCCACTTGCCTTGATAGACCAGATCGTTCCACTCGGGGATGAGGTTGTTCAGCGGGCAGCCGCTGAACATCCCGCCCAGCCGGACGCCGCTCTGGCAGAAGGGCACGCCGCAGTCCATGCAGCGCGCGCCCTGCGCCTGCTGCTCGTCGGTGTGCAGCGGAAGATGAAACTCGTTGAAATTCCGGATGCGCTCCTCGGGCGGCAGCTCCAGGCTGGTCTGCCGTGCGATCTCGATAAATCCTGTCGGTTTTCCCATTGTAGTCTGCCTCCCTTATTTTGTGTTTTTCATGGCGTAGAACGCTTCCATCTGCGCCTGCTCGCTGTCCTCGCCCTTTTCTTCCATCTGGGCAATCAGGCGCAGCATCTTGTCGTAATCGTGGGGCAGGACCTTCTTGAACTTGGGCAGGTATTCGCCAAAGTTGTCAAGGATGTGTCTGCCGCGCGGCGAGCCTGTCAGCTCGACATGCTCACGGATCAGGTCTTTTAACAGCGATACATCGTACTTATGCTCAACAGGCTCCAGACTGACCATGTCCTTGTTGACGCGCTGGTAGAAGTCCCAGTCCTCGTCCAGCACATAGGCGATGCCGCCGCTCATGCCGGCTGCAAAGTTTTTGCCGGTCTTGCCTAAGACCACCACCGTGCCGCCGGTCATGTACTCGCAGCCGTGGTCGCCCACGCCCTCGACAACGGCGATGCCGCCCGAGTTGCGCACGCAGAACCGCTCGCCCGCGACACCGTTGATAAACGCCTTGCCGCCCGTGGCACCGTAGAGCGCCACATTGCCGATGACAATGTTCTCGCTGCGGTCAAAGGCGGCGTTTTTCGGCGGGTAGACGATGATCTTGCCGCCGGACAGCCCCTTGCCGATGTAGTCGTTCGCATCGCCGACCAGCTCCAGCGTCAGCCCCTTGGGGAGGAACGCGCCGAAGCTCTGGCCGCCATAGCCGTGGCAGACCACATGGAAGGTGTCATCAGGCAGCGTATTGCCGAACTTGGCGGTGATCTCACTGCCGAAGATCGTGCCGAACGCACGGTCGGTGTTGCCGACATTCAGCGCAACGGTCATCGGCTTCGGCTCGGCGGCATCAAAGCTCTTCTTGAATTTCTTCATCAGAACGCGCATGTCGGGGGTCTTTTCAAGCTGGAAGTTATAGACAGCCTTCGGGTCGAAGTGAATGTTGGAATTTTCGATGAGCGGGTTCTGCAGCAGCGCCGAGAGGTCCATCTCACCGGCGCGGGAGCCTGCGGGGGCAGGCTTGACCTTAAGCAGGTCGGTGCGGCCCACCAGTTCATCGACGGTGCGCACGCCGAGCTTTGCCATGTACTCACGCAGATCCTCGGCCATAAAGCGCATAAAGTTCATGATGTACTCGGGCTTGCCCTTGAACCGCTTGCGCAGCTCGGGGTTCTGGGTGCAGATGCCCATCGGGCAGGTGTCGAGGTTGCAGACGCGCATCATGACGCAGCCCATCGCAACGAGGGGGCCGGTGCCGAAGCCGAATTCCTCGGCACCCAGCAGGGCGGCGATGGCTACATCGCGGCCGCTCATCAGCTTGCTGTCGGCCTCGATGCGCACGCGGCTGCGCAGACCGTTCATGATCAGGCACTGGTGTGCTTCGGCCAGACCCAGTTCCCACGGCAGACCGGCGTTGTGGATGGAGTTGCGCGGCGCCGCGCCGGTGCCGCCGTCAAAGCCGGAAATCAGGATGACCTCGGCACCCGCCTTGGCCACGCCGGCTGCAATCGTGCCGACGCCGGCCTCGCTGACCAACTTGACATTGATGGCCGCCTTGCGGTTGGCGCACTTCAAATCGTAGATGAGCTGCGCCAGATCCTCGATCGAGTAGATGTCATGGTGCGGCGGGGGAGAGATGAGCCCCACGCCGGTCGTGGAGTTGCGGGTCTTGGCGACCCACGGGTAGACCTTGCCGCCGGGCAGCTGGCCGCCCTCGCCGGGCTTGGCGCCCTGCGCCATCTTGATCTGAATCTCGCTGGCGGAGACGAGGTACTTGCTGGTGACGCCGAAGCGGGCGGACGCCACCTGCTTGATGGCGGAGTTGCGCTCTGTGCCGAAGCGGTCCTCGGCCTCGCCGCCCTCGCCGGTGTTGGACTTGCCGCCCAGCCGGTTCATGGCGATGGCCATACACTCGTGGGCTTCCTCGGACAGCGCGCCGTAGCTCATGGCGGCGGTCTTGAACCGCTTCACGATGGAGTCCACGCTCTCGACCTCATCGAGCGGGACGCCCGCCTCGGGGTAGTTGAAGTCGAGCAGGCTGCGCAGATGCATCGCATCGCCGCCCTCATTGGCGGCGGCCGCCGTGTACTGCTTGAAGATGTCGTAGCTGTCGGTCCAGCAGGCCTGCTGCAGCAGGTGGATGGTCTGCGGGTTGTACAGGTGCTGCTCGGCAGCGGGACCGCCGCGGTACTTGTGCGCGCCTAAGCTCGGCAGCTCGCGGTTGATGTCCAGCCCCAGCGGGTCAAACGCCTCCTGATGGCGGGCCTCCAGATCGTTCTGGATGTCCTGAATGGTAATACCGCCCACGCGGGAGACGGTGTTCGTGAAGTACTTGTCCACGACCTCCTTGCTGATGCCGAGCGCCTCAAAGATCTGGCTGCCTGCGTAGGACTGGATGGTGGAGATGCCCATCTTGGAGGCAATCTTCACGATGCCCGCCAGCACGGCGCGGTTGTAGTCCTGCACGGCGGCGTAGTAGTCCTTGTCCAGCAGGCCGTCCGTGATGAGCGCGCCAATCGTCTCCTGCGCAAGATAGGGGTTGATGGCGGCGGCACCGTAGCCCAGCAGGGTCGCAAAGTCATGCACAAGGCGCGGCTCGCCGCTCTCAAGGATCAGGGCCATGGCGGTGCGCTTGCGGGTGCGCACCAGATATTTGCTGACCGCGCCGACAGCCAGCAGGCTCGGGATCGCAACATGATACTCGTCAATGTCACGGTCGGACAAAATCAGGATGTTTGCGCCGTCGCGGTAGGCGCGGTCCACATCGACAAACAGCCGGTCGATGGCTTTTTCCAGATCGGTGTTCTTGTAGTAGCAGATGGACAGCGTTACAACCTTGAAGCCGGGCACATCCATCGCCTTGATCTTGAGCAGGTCGGTCTCGGTCAGGATCGGGTTCTCGATCTTCAGCACCTTGCAGTTGTCTGCGTTTTCCTCCAGCAGGTTGCCCTGCGCACCGACATAGACGGTGGTGGAGGTGACGATCTTCTCACGCAGGGCATCGATCGGCGGGTTTGTGACCTGTGCGAACATCTGCTTGAAATATTCGCTCAGGGATGGGCGGGTGTGGCTCAGCACCGCCAGCGGAGTATCGCTGCCCATCGCCCCGGCAGGCTCGCTGCCGTTCTTCGCCATCGGCAGCAGGATCGTCGAGACATCCTCATACCGGTAGCCGAACGCCTTCTGCAGCCGGACAAGCTGCTCCTTGGTGTAGGAGGGAACCTTTTTGTTGGGGACCTTCAGGCCGGAAAGCGGGACCAGATTGCGGTCCAGCCACTCGCCGTAGGGCTGGCGGCCGGCGTAGTCGGCCTTCAGCTTTTCATCATCGACAAGCTCGCCTTTGATGGTATCGACCAGCAGCATCTTGCCGGGGCGCAGGCGGTCCTTGCGGACGATCTCCTCAGCAGGCAGATCCAGCACGCCGACCTCGCTGGAAAGGATCAGCCGCCCATCCTTTGTGATATAGTAGCGGCTGGGGCGCAGACCATTGCGGTCCAGCACCGCGCCCATGACATCACCGTCACTGAACAGGATGCTGGCAGGGCCGTCCCACGGCTCCAGCATCGTGGCGTAATACTGGTAAAAGTCGCGCCGCTTGGGGTCCATCGCCTTGTTGTTGTCCCACGGCTCGGGGATCGTGACCATGACGGCCAGCGGCAGATCCATGCCGTTCATGACCATAAATTCCAGCGTGTTATCCAGCTGGGCAGAGTCAGAGCCGCCCTGATTGACGATGGGCAAAACCTTCGTCATATCGTCCTTCAGATAGTTGGAGCCGATGGTCTCCTCGCGCGCAAGCATCGTATCCACATTGCCGCGGATCGTGTTGATCTCGCCGTTGTGCAAAATAAAGCGGTTGGGGTGGGCGCGGTTCCAGCTGGGGGCTGTGTTGGTGGAAAAGCGGCTGTGTACCATGCCGATGGCAGATTCGTAGTCGGTGTCCTGCAGGTCGGGGTAGAACAGCCGCAATTCCTTGACGAGGAACATGCCCTTGTACACGATGGTACGGCTGGACAGGCTGCAGACATAGGTATCAGGGCTGGACTGCTCAAAAACGCGGCGCACCACATACAGGCGGCGGTCAAAGGCAATACCGGCGTCCAGACGCGGCGGCTTGCCTACAAAGCCTTGCCAGATGCTGGGCATACAGGCCACAGCCTTGTGGCCAAGGATCGCAGGGCAGGTGGGTACCTCGCGCCAGCCCAAAAACGGCAGACCCTCTTTTTTGCAGACGATCTCAAATAGCTTTTTGGCCTGGTTGCGCTTCAGCTCATCCTGCGGGAAAAAGAACATGCCAATGCCGTATTCGCGCTCTTTCCCAAGTGTGATGCCCAGCTCGGCCGCAATTTTCTGAAAGAATTTGTCGCTGATCTGTGTCAGAATGCCTACGCCGTCGCCGGTCTTGCCCTCGGCGTCCTTGCCTGCGCGGTGCTCAAGATGCTCCACGATCTGCAGTGCATCGTCAATGGTCTGGTGGCTCTTGCGGCCCTTGATGTCCACGACCGCACCGATGCCGCAGTTGTCATGCTCAAATTGGGGGCTGTACAGCCCGGCGGGGGACTTGCGCTCGGTAAAGTTTTCCATGCCTTGTAATCGCTCCTTCCCAAATGCCGAAAGCATCGCAGCTACGCACATAACGCTGCAGCTCTCGGGGTAAACAAAAAAAGACGCCCCCACAGGGCGCACAGGCCCCTTGTGGGAACGTCTTTGTTCTTGTCTGCATCATACCATAGATACAGGCGCTTTACAATGCTAAAGCAAAAGATTTTACGGAAATTAAGCGAAAAAGATTTCTAAATTTAATTTGAGAAGGTAAAACCTAATAAAATTAAGCCGCGTGGACTTTCTGCCGCTTTGTAGGGGCGGCATATATGCCGCCCGCGGCTTAACGGCATACCCCTTTTCCGGTTTGCATCGTAGGGAGGGGTCTTGACCCCTCCGCGGCGGCCAGAGGGCTGGCCGCCCTACGGTCTGCCGGAAGGTACATGCCGCCCTGCGGGGCGTCGGGGACGCCGCCCCCTACAAAGTACGCCGCGCTGTAGGGGCCGGGCATGCCCGGCCCGCGGCCTCCCGGAACCGCCCGTTTACGGTTGCTCCGCAGGGGAGAGATTCATCCCTCCCGCGCCGTGTGCCGCTGCCGCCCAAACAAAAACCGCGCAAGGCTTTTCGCCCTGCGCGGTCATTTTGCATACTAAAAAACGTTACGCCGTCTTTTCCTCATTCTGCTTTTTCAGCTCGGCAAGGATGTCGGCGAGCAGCTCCTCCTGCGTGGGGGCGGCGGGGGCTTCCGGCTCTGCGGGGGCCTCCTCCTTGTGCTTGCCAAGGTCCATCAGCTTGTTCATGCCCTTGACGATGAGGAACAGCACCAGCGCCATGATCAGGAAGTTGATGACCGAGGTGATGAAGGCACCGTACTTGAAAACCAGCTTGCCATCGCCGAAAACATCCCACATCATAGCGTCAAAGTTGACCTTGCCCAGAATACCCAGAATCGGGCTGATGAGGTTATCAGTCAGCGAGGTCACAAGCGTTGAGAACGCACCGCCGATGATGACACCGATGGCCATATCCATCATGTTGCCCTTCAGGGCAAAGGATTTGAACTCTTCCCAGAACTTCTTCATAAAGAAACACCTCTTTCCAAAAACTGCGGCGCGGTGTTGTTCCGCGCCGCAGCAAATTTACCGTAATACCGCCGGAGCGGCATTTAGAATTATGCGGTATTGCCCTTACTTTTTCAGCAGCTTGGCCACCGTCTGGGCGGCGTTGTCAAGGTAGTCGCCCGCAAAGACCTCGATCATGCCGGCATCGGCCTCTTTGGCCAGCTCGGGGTCAATGGGCATTTTTGCCAGCACCGGCAGGCTGTACTTGTCGGCAATCTCATCCACATGGCTGTCGCCAAACACATGGATGTGCTTGCCGCAGTCGGGGCAGACGGCGTAGCTCATATTTTCGACCAGACCCAAAATGGGCACATGCATCATCTGGGCCATCTGGACGGCCTTGCCGACGATCATGCCGACCAGCTCCTGCGGGCTGGACACGATAACGATGCCGTCCACCGGCAGCGTCTGAAAGACGGTCAGCGGCACATCGCCGGTTCCCGGGGGCATATCAACGAACAGGAAATCAACATCCCACACGACCTCCTGCCAGAACTGCTTGACAGCACCGGCAATGACGGGGCCGCGCCAGACCACGGGGGCCTCGGGGTCATCGAGCAGCAGATTGATGCTCATGATCTCAACGCCGGTGCGGCTGCAGATCGGGTTGATGCTCTCGCCGTCACCGGTGGCAGGACCCTTCACGCCGAACAGGCGGGGAATAGAAGGGCCGGTAATATCGGCGTCCAGCACGCCGGCCTTATAGCCAAGGCGGCGCATCGAGACGGCCAGCATGGCGCTGGTCATGCTTTTGCCGACGCCGCCCTTGCCGGAAACAACGCCGATGACCTTTTTGATACGGCTTCTTGCGTGCGGCGGCTCATGCTGCGGCGCGCGGTGATCGCAGTTAGCCTGACAGCTGCTGCAATCATGGGTACATGCTTCGCTCATTTGTAAATGCTCCTTTAAAAATGCTTTTATAACAGTGTACCAAAATTCGCGCAGCTTTGCAAGATGCTGCGCAGCGAAAAGGCTTCCCCCAGAGGGGGAAGCTGTCCGCGAAGCGGACTGATGAGGGGCAGACTTTCAGTGATTGCCCGGTAACGGGTGGCCGCGATAACATCGCCCCTCATCCGGCCTGCGGCCACCTTCCCCCAAGGGGGAAGGCTTCACACGCTGGTATACCCGCTGCGCCTTCCGCATATCCATCAGCAGGGGAAGGGGGCGGCGTATGAACAACCGCAGGAATTATCTGCACAATGCAGCGCTGCTTACCGGGTCGGGGCTGGTGCTGCGGCTGCTGGGTATGGGGCTCCGGGTCATGGTGGCAGCGTCCCTCGGCAGTGAGGGGATGGGGCTGTACCAGCTGATTCTGGCGCTTTACATGGTGTTCGTCTCCTTTGCCACGGCGGGCATCCATGTGGCCTCGGCGCGTCTGGCAGCCCAAAGTCTGGCCCGCGGCAGCGGTATGGCGCAGACGCTGCGCGGGCTGTGCGGCACGGCACTGGGCTTTGGCACGGCGGCCATGGCTGCGCAGGCTGTGCTGGCAGGCCCCTGCGCGCGGTATCTGCTGCATGACATCCGTGCCGAGACGGCGCTGCTGATCCTGGCGCCGAGTCTGCCGTTTATGGCGGTATCGGGGGCGGTGCGGGGGTGCTTTCTGGCGGCACGGCGGGTGCAGCCCAACATCACAGCGCAGCTTGTTGAGCAGCTTGTGCGTATGGCGGTAGCTGCGGCGGGGCTGCGCCTGCTGGCGTGCTGGGGGGCGGGCTACGGCTGCGCGGCTGTCATGCTGGGCAACACAGTCAGCGAGGGAATCTCCTGCGGTATTATGCTGCTTTTTGCTGCCCGAACACCGGAATTTGCGCCCCGTCCCGGCGCCCCGCTGCACCCCTACACCGTGCGGGAGCTGTACAGTATCCTCTGGCCGGTCGAGGGCAGCCGCCTGCTGGCCAGCGCCCTGCAGGCCGCCGAAAGCAGCCTGATCCCTTATACGCTTACCCTCTATACCGGCAGCCGCACTGCGGCGATGGCGCAGTACGGTGCGCTCAAGGGGATGGCGCTGCCGCTGCTGTTTTTTCCGTTTTCGGTGCTGACCGCCCTGTCCGGCCTGCTGATGCCGGAGATCACCCGCGCCCACACCCGGGGGGATGCAGCCGCTGCGCGGCGGCTGGTGTTTACCATGCTGCGCTTCACCGGTGGGTTTTCTGTATTGGCGGGGGCAGGGTTTGTGCTGCTGGGCGCGCCGCTGGCAGAGCTTGTCTACCGCGATGCCATGGTGGGCCGCTATGTGCAGATTTTGGGGCTGGCCGCGCCCTTCATGTATCTGGAGAGCATGGTGGACGGTGTACTCAAGGGATTGGGGGAGCAGCTGGCCACCTTCCGGTATTCGCTGCTGGATTCGGTGTTCCGCATCACGGCCATCCGGCTTGTGCTGCCGCAGTGCGGCATGGCAGGCTTCCTGTGGATTATGATCGCATCAAATGTGATGACATGCGGATTGAATATGAGAAGGATGATGGTACAAATAAAAAAGCCTTCCCCCTAGGGGGAAGGTGGCCGAGGCCCCGTCCGAGGCCGGATGAGGGGAGGCTTACGGAGGTACTCCGTGAACGGGGAGGTACGGCAGGCTCTCCCCGTATCAGTCCGCTTCGCGGGCAGCTTCTCCCCCAGAGGAGAAGCCTTTGGCGCGGGTCACAGCGTTTCCGCGCTCACAAGGCCGTTCCACAGCCGGTAGTAGACGCCCTGCCGGGCAAGCAGCTCCGCATGGCTGCCCTCCTCCTCGATGCCGTCCTGGCCTAAGACAAGGATGCGGTCGGAGTTCTGGATGGTCGTCAGCCGGTGGGCAATCGTCAGGGTCGTGCGGCCCTTGGCCAGCTTGTCAAGGCTCTGGCCGACCAGAATCTCGCTCTCGTTGTCCAGCGCACTGGTGGCCTCGTCCAGCAGCAGAATGCGCGGGTTCTTCAAAAATACGCGGGCAATGGCGAGGCGCTGCTTCTGCCCGCCCGAAAGCTTGACGCCGCGCTCACCGACATAGGTGTCGTAGCCGTTCTTCAATGCGCGGACAAAGCCGTCGGCTCCGGCCAGACGGGCGGCCTCCTCGATCTCGGCGCGGGTCGCACCGGGGCGGCCGTAGGCGATGTTCTCCGCCACGGTGCCGCTGAACAGGTAGACATCCTGCTGCACCACGCCGATGGCCTCGCGCAGGCTGCGCAGTGTGACGCTGCGCACATCCTGCCCGTCGATCAGGATCTTACCGCCCGTCACATCATAAAAGCGGGGAATCAGGTTGCAGAGCGTGGTCTTGCCGCCGCCGGAGGGACCGACCAGTGCAACATTCTCGCCGGGGCGGATCTTGAGGTTGACATGGCGCAGGACCTTATTGTGGTCATCGGGGTACTCAAAGCTGACATCGCAGAAGTCGATGCCGCCCTCCCGCACCCGCAGCGGCTCCGCACCGGGAAGGTCGGCGATGGCAATGGGGGTGTCCATGATCTCGGCAAAGCGCTCAATGCCGGTCATGCCGCGCTGGAACTGCTCGGCAAATTCCACGATGCGGCGGATGGTGGCGATCAGCGTGGAGACATACAGCACATAGGCCACCAGATCGCCCGCGCTGATGGCACCGTACACGAGGGAAAGACCACCGGCCAGAATGACGACAAAATACATCAGGCCGTCAAAAAGGCGGGTGGACGTGTTGAAGGCCGCCATGGCATGGTAGCCCAGCGTCTTGATCTTTTCAAAATCGCGGTTGCCCTGCTCAAACTTTTCGCGCTCCAGATCCTCGGCTGCAAAGGCCTTGACCACACGCTGGCCGAGCAGACTGTCCTCAATGGTGGCGTTCAGCTCGCCGATCTGAAAGCGCTGCTGGCGGAACCGCTCGCGCAGCTTGTGGTTCAGCTTGACAGAGACAACGCCCATCAGCGGCACACAGGCAAAGACAACGAGGGTCAGCGGTATGTTGGACTGACAGAGGATCACGAACGAGGCGGCAATCTTTATGCCTGCAATGAAAAACTCCTCAGGGCAGTGGTGGGCAAACTCGGTCACATCGAACAGGTCGTTCGTGATGCGGCCCATGATCTGGCCGACCTTGGTGTTGTTGTAGTAGGTGTGATCGAGCTGCAGCAGATGGTCAAAGGCATCGCGGCGCATATCGGTCTCAATATGCACGCCCATAATATGGCCAACGCCGGACATAAAGTAGCTGGCCGCACCGTCAATGACGCGCAGCACAAAGTAGAGCGCCGCCAGCTTCAGCACGGTTTCGGCCGTCAGGGACGCCGCTGTGACCGTGTTTGTCAGGGTGCTCATGATTTTGGGCAGGGCAATGTCGCACAGGGTCGTCAGTGCGGCACAGAACAGGTCAAAGGCCAGCACGCCGCGGTACTTGACCAGATAGGGGAGAAAGCGTCGGATCAGCGCACTGTTTTTCGGGCGCTGCGGAGTAGTGGTTTCGGACATGGGTACCTCTTTCTTTTGGTTTATGAAATAAATTGGATGCAGAGAATGCAGGGGCGAGCATTACTCGCCCGTGCAGCGCGGCAGCAGGCGTGGTGTAGGGGCGGATTCCATATCCGCCCGGAAGTTTTGCGGCTGCCGCTATGTCCCGCGGGCGACCAATGGTCGCCCCTACAGGGCGGTTATTCTGTTGTTGTTTCCGATGAGGACGATGCGATTCCCGATGTATCCTCCGTGGGGGTAGGTTCCAAAGCGGGGAGAGTCTCCTTGTAGGTCTGGCTGCACACTGAGCAGGTGTACACATCGTATCCATCCACACCGACTTGGGCGTCAAGATGCTCAGTTAGCTGCCAGCTGTGCTGGCCTGTGGCGGGCGATGTTTCTGTCTGCGTTTCACCGCAGGCACACTGAAAGGTTTTTACGCCGTCAGCTGCGCAGGTGGCCGTGTCGCTTACAAGTTGGAAACTGTGTTCATGCGGTGTCGGGGTTGGTGTCGGTGTGGGAGTTGGCGTTGGGGCAAGCGTTGGGGCGGGGGACGGTGTTGCCGTTGCCTCTATGACCTCAGTGTGAGTTGCATCGCACCCTTCGCGGCGGCAATAATAAATAATTTCGCTGCCGTTCTGCACCCCGCCATCCCAGTCATGGCCGAGGGCGGGCAGCTCTTTTTCAATGATTTCACCGCAGATCGTGCAGGTATACTTGGCGGAGCCGTTGGTTGTACAGGTGGGGTTCACCCGCGTGCCCTCGACCTCAACATAGTTGTGCTCGTGGGCATCGGCCTTGAAGTGAGCCGTCAGCACCACACCGCCTGCATCGGCGTTCTGCGGCATCGTAAAGCTGAGGGATTCACTGCTGTAGCTGCCGCCTGAGCTGGCGGTCCAGCCCGCAAAGACAAAGCCTGCGTCCGGCACGGCGGTCACGGCCCCGGCGGTCGCCCCCTTTTTGACAAGCTGGCTGGTGGTACCGGACAGCGTGCCGCCGTGCTCAGCAACAAATTCCAGCGGGACCTTGGCGCCGCGCACGGCGATGGGGTCCTTTGTGATAAGGTTTGCGGGCACGCCGTCCGGCTGCGGGATGCTCCCAAGCGGCTGCGGGCGGCGGTCCTCAGTCTGGTATGCGTGGGTGCGTACATAAGTAAAATACGCCTCAACGGCTTTTTTGGAGAGGTGTACGCCGTCTGACAGGGTGTAGTCGGTTTTGGCCCAGCCGGTGGCATCGTCCCGCAGGACCTCGGCGCTGTTCAGAAATTTAAAGCCGTTCTCCTCGCACATCTGCACCAGAGCGGCGTTGTAGGCATCGACCTGCGTCATCGTCAGGTTTGTGTTTTCGCGCTGCTTGTCCAGCGGCGGGATGGCGCTTACGATGATGTCGCAGTAGGACCACGCCTGCCGGATGGCCTGCAGCCCCTGCAGATAGGTGGCGATGAACCGAGTCGCATCGGTGGAGGCACCGGAGAGGTTGTTTGTGCCGTAGCAGATGATGATCCGCTTCGGCTTGAGCATGGCAACCGATTCCGGCACGGTGTACATGGTCGAGGAGCCCTTGAACTTTTCGCATTTCAGCGTGGTGATTGCACCGGCTCCCATGCTGACAACACCGATGTTGTTGGAAAGGCTTGTAAAAGCGGTGCCCGTATCATCGGCATACAGCAGGTAGCGCGCGGTGTTGGAATCCCCGATGAAAAGTGTCTCGTCCAGATAGCTGCGCCCGGCGTCCGCGCCTGCGGGCAGCACGGTGCCCACTGCGGCAACGGGCTCGGCTGCCGCAGGCTGCGCGGTGGCCGTCGGCGCGGCGGTGGGGGCGGCACTTTCCGCCGTGGCGGGCTGCCGGAGGGTGTCGGGCGTTTTGGGGGCGCAGGCGGTCAGGCAGCCGACCAGCCCAAGCGCAGCAAGCAGGACAGATACTTTCATGAAGGGCACCTCGCACAAAAGTTTGTAATTGTTTCTATGATACACCATTTTTTCGAGATACGCAAACGAAACGGAGCAGTTTTACAAAATTATCGAAAAACGATAAAAAATACTTGCAAAACGATATGCGATATGCTATACTGCAGGCAATAAACCGGGAGGCGGATACAGATGAAGCAGCTTTGGAACGATCAGAAAAGTATACTTTTGACCCGCGCCGTTGTGGCGCTGGCGATTGCGGGCAGCGTGGTTATGACGGTATGCGGCCCGAAGATCACGCATTGGATGGTTACGGCACATGGGCTGCCGCCGCGCAGCGGCCCCCTGCTGCTGGGGATGGGGTATGCCTGCGCCGCGCTGGCGCTGGTCATGCTGTGCAGCCTGTATCAGTTTTTGCGCCGCATTGAAGCGGGCGAGGTTTTTGTCTCCACCAATGTTGCGGCTTTGCGGTGCATCAGCTGGTGCTGTGCTGGCGCAGCGGGATTCTGCCTGCTGGCAGCGGGGATCTATCTGCCGTTCCTGTTTTTGGCGGTGGCGGCAGGGTTTATGGCGCTGATCGTCCGGGTGCTGAAAAACGCCTTTGCGCAGGCCGTCCGCATGAAGGACGAGCTGGACTACACCGTGTAAGGGGGGCGTCACGATGCCTATTGTGGTCAATCTGGATGTCATGATGGCCCGCCGCCACAAGGCGGCGGGTGAACTGGCCGAGGAGATCGGTATCACCCCGGCAAATCTTTCCATCTTAAAGAACAACAAAGCCAAAGCGGTGCGGTTTTCTACCTTGGAGGCCCTGTGTAAGGCGCTGGACTGCCAGCCGGGGGACATTCTGGAGTTTGCGCCGGACGAGGATCGGTAGGGGCCGGGCATGCCCGGCCCGCGGCTTACCCGCAAACGCCCGCGTAATTTTACACGACCGGGCCGGACATGTCCGGCCCCTACAGGAAGGCGATTCCGCTATGTTGTATGCAATTCTGATGTACCCGCTGGCGTATCTGTACATCCGCGGAGTGATGTTCCCGGCGGAGTACCCCGGCTGGGGAATGCCGGTTTTTGCGGCGCTGTTCATTGTGTATGTGGACTGTGCCGCCCGTGCCGCGCACCGCACCGCCGCTAAGGAGACGCCGCTCTGGGCCGTATGCTGGCTGGCGCTGGCCGTGGCGTACCCGCTGTACGGCTACCAGCCGGAGCCGCTGGGGAACTGGCAGTGGATGGTATGGCATCTGTTCGCCGTCTGGTATGTGCTGGCACGGTGCGGGATGCTGGCGCAGGGGCAGAGCGGTAGCCTGGCCCCGCTGGACGCGCTGGCCGGGTTCGTCCTTCTGCCGTTCGGGAATTTCTTCCTGCGGGCGCGCACCGTCTTTGCTGCGCTGCGCACCCGTCTGCAGGACCGCACAGGGGTACAAAAAATTCTGCGCCTCATCGTTACGGCAGCGGTGACGCTGGCGCTGTGCGGTGTGGCATGGGGCCTGCTGGCAGCGGCCGATGCCAACTTTGCCGCGCTGGGACAGCAGATGTCCGGCTGGTGGAACAGGCTGCTGAACAATGTGAGATTCATCGACCGGCTGATGTATATCCTGCTCTCACTTCCGGTGGGGGCATGGCTGTATGGGCTTGTGGGCGGCTCCCTGCGCCGCAAAGCACCGCCCGCCACGGCGCAGCAGTGTGCCGCTATGCTGGAAAACTGCCGCGTTGTGCCGTGTACCACAGCAGTGGCGGCCGTAACGGCGCTGTGTGGCGTCTACGCGCTGTTTTTTGCCGTGCAGGCAGGGGAGTGGCTTGCCGCTGCGCCGCTGGGGCTGGACGCACCGGACACCGCCGCTTTTGCGGTGAACGGCTTTTGGGAGCTGCTGAAAATCCTGCTGCTCGACTTTTCGGTGCTGGCGGGCATACAGTTCTTTGGCCGTGCGCCACTGCCTAAAGCGTTGGCCGCCGTGTTCTGCGGGTTCGGTGTGGCTTTTGCCGCGCTGGCAGCGGGCAAGCTGGCCGTCTATGTGACGCTCTGTGCCCTGACGCCCCGGCGGTTCACGGCTGCATGGTGCCTGTTTGTGCTGGCTGTCTGGGCGGTGCTGGCGCTGGTGCGGGTGTTCAGGCCGATCCCGGCGGCGAAGCTTGCCATTTTTGCGGCAGCGGTCAGCTTTACACTGCTCTGCTGCGTGAATGTAAAGCAGCGGGTCATGGATGTGAATTTGGCACGGTATGAAGCCGGGATAGATGAAAAATTGGATTGGGGCGTATTGTGGGAATGCGGATACCCGGAAGAACCGTAGGGGAGGGATAAATCCCTCCCCTACAAAATAAAAAGGAGCATCACCCTGCCCGGCTGATGCTCCTTTTTATTTATGCTTTTCTAAATCCTACGCTCTGCATGAACCTGACGAACGCGGCCTGACCCTGGGCGTCCTGCTTAAAGACACCGGCATTCTCCAGCACATGGCTGAAGACGGTGCCGATCTCGGCCTTGACGGCCTTGTTGGCGGCCTCGGGCTTCATGCCGGTGCCGTACTTGGCAATCAGTTCATCAATCCAGTCGGCATGGACAGCCAGTGCATCGCCCTCAATACGGCTGGTGTTCGGGCGCTGGCCTGCCAAAATTTCCGCGATCTGCGCGCCCTGATCCTTCAGGCGGGCGGGCAGGATGGCCAGACCCATGACCTCGATCAGGCCGATGTTTTCCTTTTTGATATTGTGGTATTCCTTATGCGGGTGGAAGATACCGTCCGGGAAGTCCTCGCTGGTGCGGTTGTTGCGCAGCGCAAGGTCAAGGATGAACCCGTCGGTCTCATCGTAGTGCAGGATCGGCGTCACGGTATTGTGCGGTGTGCCGTCCGTTTCTGCTAGAATACCGACACTTTCATCGCTGTAGGCGCGCCAGGCGCTCAGGATGTTGTTGGCCACGACCTGCATCTGCTGGCTGCTGCGGCCGACCAGACGCACGGCGGAAACAGGCCAGTTCAGGATGCCCGCCCTGACGCCGGGGTAGCGGATGTCGGTCATCGGTACGGCAATGTCAGCCTTCTGCATCGGGAAAACATACCGCCCGCCCTGAAAATGGCTATGGCTCAGGATGCTGCCGCCCACGATCGGCAGATCGGCGTTGGAGCCGCAGGTATAGTGGGGGAACTGTGCCACAAAGTCAAAAATCTCGGCCAGTGTCTGTTTGTTCATCTCCATGGGCTTGTGCTGGTCATGCAGCATGATGCAATGCTCATGGAAGTAGGCGTAGGGGCTGTACTGCAGGTAGAACTGCTCCCCTGCGAGCGTGATGGGTACGATGCGGTGGGTCTGGCGCGCGGGGAAGTTGATGCGGCCCGCGTAGCCGATGTTCTCCTTGCAGAGCATGCAGGCGGGGTAGCCGCTCTTGGGCTGCAGACGCTCCAGCGCGATGGTCTTGGGGTCCTTCTCGGGCTTGGTCAGGTTGATCGTGATCTCCAGCTCACCGTAGGGGGTGGCGGTGTTCCACTGGATGTTCTTGGCGATCTGCGCGGTGCGGATGTAGTTGGTGTCCACACACAGGCGGTAGAACCAGTCGGTCGCAGCCTTGGCGCCCTGCTTCTGGTACAGCTTTTTGAACTTTTTGCAGACCTCGCTCTCGCGGGGCATCAGGGCACCCATCAGGCGGGTCTCAAAGTTGATGCGGTACTGATTTACGGCACCGTCAAAAAGCTCCTTCCGGGCGGCCAGCTCCACCATTTCATCCAGCAGGGCGGCGGGCGTCTCGGGGCCCTCCTTCGGGGGCTTGGCCTCGCTGGGGGCAGCCAGTGCCAGCAGATCCAGCAGCGTGTTGCGTGCCACCAGAACATCGAGATCCTTGATAAGCTTGTGCTTGCGGCCGAAGCGCAGCAGGCGCTCCACATCCAGGGCAAGGCGTGCGTCACGCTGCTCCGGGGTCAGGGTCGTAAGATCAACTTCATTCTTTGCCATGATTGCCCTCCTGTAGCGGTGTGTTGTGTATTCTGTTGTATTAACCATACCGCCTTTTGCCTCCGCTTTCCATAGCATTGTGTGTCAGGGTTTTGCAATTTTCAACCAAACGCCGCCGATGGTACATCGCTGTTTTATGATAGCGCTGCCTTATAAAAAATCCCCCGTCATACGGCGGGGGAAAAGCGCGGTGTGTTGTTTACTTCTTCAGATCGCTGAACAGGTCTTTCTTGTACACGCCGTCTGCGACCAGTCTGGCAAAGCTGTCGATGACGGTCTGCTTGTCCTCAGCGTAGGTGACGCCGAACCACTTGTCGTGGGTGGGCAGGACCTTGACGCTGACCTTGTCCGCGTGCAGTAGCTCATCAATATAGATGGGCAGCAGATACTCGGCCTTGAGCGGGTTGGCAGGCGCGGCCTTCTCAAAGAACTCTACAAAACCGGCGTCGAGCAGATCGACAAACTCGGGGGTCAGTGCCCACATATTCATCGAGACAAGGCTCTCAACGTCGATGCTCTTGCCGCCTGCGGCTGCGCCGTCGGCGGTCTTTTCAATGCCGCTGGTCTCCAGCACGCCGGTCAGGTAATGGGCCTCGTTCATCTGGCAGATGCCGCGGGTCACAGCGCCGTTGTCGCTCAGGGTGTTCTTCAGCACAAAGCCGGCCATGGCCAGAGCACCGGCCTTGTCGGGCGTGTAGCCCTGCAAAAAGTCATGCAGCTGGACAAAGGCCTCCTTGCCATAGTAGTCGTCGGCGTTGATGACGGCGAACGGCTCCTTGATGATGCCCTTGCAGGCCAGCACGGCCTGACCGGTGCCCCAGGGCTTGGAGCGCCCCTCCGGCACGGAATACCCTGCGGGGACATTCTCCAGCGCCTGAAAGGCGTAGTCGATCTCAACGCCCAGCTCGGCGCAGATTTTCTCAATGCGGTCGCCGATGGCCTCCTTGAAGGCATCCTCAATGTCGTGGCGGATGATAAAGACGATCTTGTCAAAACCGGCCTCGATCGCGTCATGAATGGAATAGTCCATGATGATCTCGCCGTTGGGACCCACAGCCGCCAGCTGCTTGATGCCGCCGCCGAAGCGGGAGCCAATGCCTGCAGCCATAATAACCAGAGCAGTTTTCATGATTTTCCTCCTATTTTAACACCATTGGTGTATTGTGCGTTCTTCTTCTTTGGTGATGCTGTGTTTATGCAGGGGGCGATGTCTGGCATCCGCCCCGCAGGACATGATACAGCAAAGCTTTTAATAGCCGCTTATCGACAGGGCGTACTGTACAAAGCCGGGCCCGGCCAGATTGATGACCAGCGAGGCAAGCAGCAGCATGATGCCGAAGTAGAGCAGCGCCGCCAGCAGATTCGTGCCGCCCTTCTGCAGCAGGGCATCGGTGCGGGCCTCGCCGTCAGGGTAGTCGGCGTAGATGCGGTCGATATTTTTCTTGGCCTCCCTGCGGTACCAAGAGACCGCAAACAGCCCCAGAATGATGTTCAGCGCCCAAGATGCCACGGCGCAGACATTGACGGCGACCGGCAGCCAGCCCAGCGGCATCGCGCCGAGAAGCGAGGGATTAAAGACCGAGATGATCTCTATAAAGGTAGGAATGCTCAGCACAATGGTCAGAACGGCAGTCAGCAGACCCTCCTTCCACATTTTGCGGTAGAACAGGTACGCCGGGCCGAAAAGGAACGCCGACAGGCAGACGGCGGCCTTGCGGTTCGTGATGCTCATGCGGAAAAACTGCATCAGGTAGTACATCGGGCTGCGCCCTACATAGGCGGCCCAGTCCTTAGCCTTGATGCCGTCGATCGTATCCTCGGGGCCGATCTCCCGGCGGTAGATGCCGCCCTCCCGGTCAGCGCTGTAGGTTTCGATGTGCGGGCCGGGGGCGGCGCTGCGGTCCTGATGCAGGGCGGCGGGGTCCCGGGCGTAGATGGGGACCTGCTCCTCGGGCTTGGCGGCATCGGCACTGTCGGCCTCGCTGCGGGGCAGGGGACAGCCGCAATGGCTGCAGCGGGCCGCGCCCGGCGTGTTGCGGGTACCGCAGTTGGGGCAGGTGGCCTCATGCGCGGCCTTTACGGCCTCGGGGCCGATCTCGGGCTGCCACTCAAACCCGGAGGCATGCTCGGAGCGGTGCATACAGGCCCCGACCTTTTTCCAGCAGTCCCGGTGGTAGGGGGTGCCGCAGTCGGGGCAGACAACGATGTCGTCCGTATCGGTAAAAGCCTGTTCACAGACAGGGCAGTGGTTTCCTGTGTAGCGTGTCATTGAATATCCTCCCAGTAACATAAAGTCATTATACCGCATCAAATGGATAAATGCAAAGAAAACATAAAAACTTTACAAGATAGATGGATTTTACAAGTGAAATGGATTTGTTTGTGCTGTAGGGGCGGCATACATCCCCCCCTGCGAATATTTTATGCGTTCCGCCCTCTTTACAACGCTGCGCAATTCGCTTATAATGGTACTATGTAATTTTATGCGAACTTATGGGATGAGGGATACTCTATATGATTACCATTGACGAATTGAAAGCAAAACTCGGTGGCATGAAGACTGCCGTGGACGACCTGCGGGACGCCCTTTCCATCGAAGCCAGTGAGAAGCGTCTGGCTGAGCTGGAGCACCAGATGACGATGCCCGGCTTTTACGATGATCAGGACCGCAGCCAGAAGATCATCGGTGAGATGGGTGAGGTCAAAAATAAGCTGGAGCGCTTCGGCAAGCTCTCCACCCAGTATGAGGAGGCCGAGACCCTGCTGGAGATGATCGAGGAGGAGAACGACCCCGCCCTTGCCGCTGAGGGCGAGGAGGCTGTCAACGGTGTGGAGAAGGCCATTGATGAGCTGCAGCTTATGACGATGCTCAACGGTGAGTACGACCACAGCAACGCGATCCTGACCTTCCACGCCGGCACCGGCGGCACCGAGGCGCAGGACTGGGCCGAGATGCTCTACCGCATGTACACCCGCTGGGCCGAGGCCCACGGCTACAGCGTTGAGGTGCTGGATGTGCTGGACGGTGATGAGGCTGGTATCAAGTCTGCCTCGATGATGGTCAAGGGCCCCAACGCCTACGGCATGCTCAAGAGCGAGCACGGTGTCCACCGTCTGGTGCGCATCAGCCCGTTTGACGCCAACGCCCGCCGCCAGACCAGCTTCTCCAGCCTCGAGGTCATGCCCGAGTTGGACAACAACATCAACATCGAGATCAACCCCGCAGATATCGAGATGCAGGTGTTCCGTTCCTCCGGTGCCGGCGGCCAGCACATCAACAAGACCTCCTCTGCCGTGCGCCTGATCCACAAGCCCACCGGCATTGTGACCAGCTGCCAGACCCAGCGCAGCCAGCTGCAGAACCGTGAGTACGCCATGGAGATGATGAAGGCCAAGCTGTACCAGATCGCTTTGCAGCAGCACAAGGATAAGATTGATGACATCAAGGGCGTCCAGAATGAGATCGCATGGGGCCACCAGATCCGCAGCTATGTCTTTATGCCCTACACGCTGGTCAAGGATCACCGCACCAACTACGAGAGCGGCAATGTGCAGGCTGTCATGGACGGTGATCTGGACGGCTTCATCTATGCCTACCTGAAAGCAAGCTCCCGCGGCGAGCTGCAGGATGTCTGATATGAATGACCGTTTTATCCGCCTGTCCGTCTCGCTGTCCCGCCTGCAGAAGGTCATCCAGCGCATCAAGACGGACGGCATGAACCGCATTGAGCTGAAGGCCGGGCACACGCTGGTGCTTTGCCAGCTTGATGCTGCCCCTGACGGCTATCGCTTTTCAGAATTGACTGAGCGGTGCGATCTTGACCCGGCGATGATCTCCCGCGTGCTGGCCGATCTGGTCCGCAGCGGTCTGGTCCAAAAGTGCGGCGCGCCCGGCAAGTATAACGCTATCTACCTGCTGACCGAGGCGGGCCGCGACCGCGCTGTGCGGGTAAGGGCCGTGGTGGCCGATGTATCGCGCCGCGCCGATGAGGGGATAGACCCCGGCGAGCTGGCCATATTCTATAAAGTACTTGCACAGCTGACCGAAAATCTTGAGGCTGTCGAGGCCGACCCCACGGCAGCCTTTGCACCGCTGGAGGACTAAGCCGGTGCTGCTCTGCAGGCCAATATGAACAAAACTGCCCGACTGCACCAAAATGCAGCCGGGCACTTGTTTTGTTCATACTTGATGGGTATACTTGCCATAATAAGGCGATGTGGATCGTTTATGCTGTAGGGGCCGGGCATGCCCGGCCCGCAGCCGAACGGCAAACGCGCAATCACGGGAAAGCCGCGGGCCGCACATGTGCGGCCCCTACAGCCCACCCAATTCCACCCGAAAGGAGCCTCCTACATGCCATCGTATCACGGGCTGACCGCTGCCGAGGTCGAAACGCGCCGCGCAGCGGGCCAGACGAATCAGCCGCCCCGCTCCCAGACCAAGACCACCGGTGAGATCGTGCGGGACAATATCGGTACCTATTTCAACCTTGTGTTTCTCGTGCTGGCCGTCATGCTGGCGCTGGTCGGCTCCTGGCTGAACATGGGCTTTCTCGGCATCGTGTTCTGGAATACCCTCATCGGCATCGTGCAGCAGCTGCGCGCCAAAAAGACCATTGATGAGCTGACCCTTGTATCGGCCCGTAAGGTGCGCTGCCTGCGCGATGGCCAATGGTGCGAGGTGCTCTCCGATGATCTGGTCCGGGACGATGTGGTGGAGTTCGGCGCGGGGGACCAGATCGTGGCAGATGCCGTTGTGCTGGACGGCAGCGCACAGGCCAACGAGTCCCTCATCACCGGCGAGGCCCGGGCTGTGCCGAAGGAGACGGGCGGTGAGCTGCGGTCAGGCAGCTTTCTCATGGCGGGGCGCTGCACGGCGCGGCTGACCCATGTCGGCGCGGACAGCTACGCCAGCAAGCTGACAGCCGAGGCACAGGCCAACGGCCACCGTGTCGCCCGGGGCGAGATGATGCGCAGCCTTGACAGACTGATCAAATTTATCGGCATAGCGCTTATCCCGATTGGCGCAGTGCTGATCTGGAAGCAGCACTGGGTGCTGGAGCTGACGATGAAGGAGACCGTCAACGCCACGGTGGCGGCGCTCATCGGCATGATCCCCGAGGGGCTTTACCTGCTGACGAGCGTGGCGCTGGCCGTGAGCATGATGCGCCTTGCCAGACGCAGGGTGCTGACGCGGGATATGAACTGTATTGAAACGCTGGCCCGGGTGGATACCCTCTGCGTGGACAAGACCGGTACGATCACCGAGAGCGCCATGCAGGCGGATGACCCGCTGCCGCTGGCAGAAAATGCGCCGCTGGACGAGATCCTGCACGCCTTCTACGCGGGGGAGCAGCCCGACAACGACACTGGCCGCGCCCTGACCGACCGCTTTGGAGAGGGGAGCGCCGGCTGGCTTGCGGTGCGCACGGTGCCCTTTAACACGGCGTACAAGTACAGCGCCAAGGATTTCGGCGCGCAGGGCTGTTATGTGGTGGGCGCACCGGATATTTTGGCGGGGACCCGCGCCGGGGAGCTGACGGACGCTCTTTCCCCGCTGCTGGCACAGGGCCGCCGTGTGCTGCTGCTGGCAAAATACAACGCAGCCCTGCCTGACCCGCCCGCGGCTCTGGATGCAGCGCAGCTGGAATTTTTGGCGCTGCTGCCGCTGCAGAACCGCATCCGGGAGAATGCCCCCAAAACCTTCCGCTTTTTTGCCAAGCAGGGAGTCGATGTCAAGGTCATCTCGGGCGATGACCCGCAGGCTGTCAGCCATGTGGCGGCAGGCGCGGGCATTGCGGGGGCGGAGCACTGGGTGGATGCCGCCACCCTGCGCAGCGAAAATGAACTGGCCGAGGCCGCCGAGCGGTGTACGGTGTTCGGCCGTGTGACGCCCGAGCAGAAGCGCCAGCTTGTTCACGCGCTGCAAAAGCGCGGCCACACCGTAGCCATGACCGGCGACGGCGTAAATGATGTTCTGGCGCTCAAGGATGCCGACTGCGGCATTGCCATGGCATCAGGTGCGCAGGCGGCCAGTCAGGTCGCGCAGCTGGTGCTGCTCGACTCCGACTTTGCGGCCCTGCCCAGCGTGGTGGCCGAGGGGCGGCGTGTCATCAACAACATCCAGCGCTCGGCCTCGCTGTTTTTGGTCAAGAACATCTTCTCGTTCCTGCTCAGCATCGTGGCGCTGGGGCTGCCGCTGGCCTATCCGTTCCAGCCGCTGCAGCTGTCCCTCGTCACCTTTGCCACCATCGGCGCACCGGCGTTTTTTCTGGCGCTGGAGCCGAACCATGAGCTGGTGCGCGGCAGATTTATGCGCAATGTCATGCGGGCCGCCATGCCCGGCGGGCTGACGGATTTTCTGCTGGTATTTTGCGCACAGGGCTTCGGCTTTGCGTTCGACATCCCCTCCGAGATGGTGGGCACGATCTGTACGCTGGTCATCCTCTGTGTCGGCCTGCAGATTCTGTGGGGCGTCTGCATTCCGTTCACGCCGCTGCACTGGGCTATCTGGGGCAGCATGGCGGCAGCAGGCATCGGCGGCGTGCTTTTGCTGGCACCGTGGCTGCCGCTGGTTCGCCTGAATCTGGGCGGTGTGCTGGTACTGATCGTGCTGCTGGCGCTCAGCGCGCCGACACTGGCAGGGCTGACCTTTCTGGGCGAGCGGCTGCACGGTGTCTATAATGATCTGAAAAACAAACACGCCCGCAAGCAGGCATAAAAATATCCCCGCAGACCGCTATGGTGAAGTGACCCCAAAAAGCTAGACAATATTCTGAAGTAAAAATTGTTCAAGCAGCCGAAAGGGCTTGCTGTCTGTGAATTGCAGGCGGCAAGCCCTTTAGCTTTGCCTTGATCCTGCGGTTGTTGTAGTAATCTAGATATTCGATCAGTTCCAGTTTGAAGTGTTCCATGGAGCGGAACTCCTGCAAATACAGCAGCTCACTTTTGAGCAGCCCGAAGAAATTTTCTATCACAGCATTGTCCAGACAGTTTCCCTTGCGGCTCATGCTCTGGCGAACACCTTTCTCCCGGAGCATCTGTTGGTATTGTTTGTGTTGGTACTGCCAGCCCTGGTCAGAATGGAGAATCAGGTTTGTTTCGGCCGGGATCTTTGCAAACGCCTCGTCCAGCATGGTGGTTACCATGCTGAGTGCAGGACGATCCGATATGGTGTAACTGACCAGATCGCTGCTGCACAGATCAAGGATGGGAGAGAGATAGAGCTTCTCTCCAAACAAACTGAACTCTGTCACATCGGTGACCCACTTCTGGTTCGGCTTTTCGGCGCGGAAGTCTCGGTTTAACAGATTTGGCGCAATTTTGCCCACTTCTCCCTTATAAGAGCGGTACTTCTTCATCCTGACACGGCAAACTAAGCCCAACTCTTTCATAAGCCGCTGGACAGTCTTGTGGTTCAGGAGGAAATTGCGCTTGCGAAGTTCTGCCGTGATCCGGCGATAGCCGTACCGGCCCCTGTTTTCGTGGTAAATCGTTGTGATTTCTTCCTTAACAGATGCATATTTGTCTTCTTTCTGCATCTGCTTCAAATGATAGTAGAAAGTGGCACGGGGTAGTTGAGCGATTGAGAGCAGAATACTGAGTGCGTGTTTTTGCCTTAGCTTCTGAA